>Ga0247567_1000003_pt1 | contig 20347 bp, 1 predicted proteins | sample 15RmetaT_FD_190373 | JGI IMG/M metagenome (GOLD analysis project Ga0247567, IMG submission 190373) | Metatranscriptome of seawater microbial communities from Monterey Bay, California, United States - 15R (Metagenome Metatranscriptome) | ecosystem: Environmental > Aquatic > Marine > Coastal...
ACGTGAAGAAAATACCTCTCCCGAGCAAGCACCTCCACGATCTCGCCCGTCTCCTCTTGCACCTCCAATTGGGTCTCTGTTGTCTCAGCTGCATCACCGTCCATGGACATCGACTTCTGGCACTCGATGATGGCCATGGCAAAGTTCTTCAGAACAGTCCTGTTGATTCCAAATGCTGAACAACGCAGCACAAGCTCCACGCACCTGATCGTGAAACTCGTCTGGAACATTTTCAGTGTTCCAAGCTCTAGCTCCTCTATTTCTCCAAGCGCCTCCAATTCCTCTTCCTCCTCTTCATCAAGTTCCCCTTCCGGAGCCTCTTCAGCTTGAGGCTGATCTTCGGCAGCTCCCTCTTGTTGCTGATCTGCTGGTTCTCCACCTTCCGCATTCTCAGGTCCTGGGGCCGGGCCCGCAGAAGCAGCACTGCCTGCCCCAGACTCTTGGCTTGCTGTTATTCCAGAAGCATGTGTGTCTGTTGCGTTCACAGTTGACGATGACATGCGCGATCTGTTCCTTTTTTTTTTTTTGGACTGAGAACTTCCCCTGCTGAGTAGCTTATCTCGTCGCTCTGCTTCCTCCTTCAGAGAGTCCAGATACTCATTGATCTTGTCCTTGTCACCCTTCAGATTCAGCTTCACACTCACAAAGCCTGGCAATGCCATCGCAATGAAGGGGCTCTCCATTTTCAAGATTGTGTTGTGCTCGAGGAACTTGTTGAGGATAATGTTTCCGTTATCGCGGGCAGAAATCGAGTCCCGATCCACCGTAACCATTGATATCAACACCTTTACTGCGTCCAGACCAGTCATGGGTCTGTTGAGGATGTGATCAATGAGGATCTGTAAAATGTCCTTCACGAATGACGGGGTCACACGGCAAATGGCCTCATCATTGTGGTTGAAGATGTTCACCAAAAGATCTGAGATGCCAATCGAATCTTGCTGCAATGAGCGCACGATGAAACTAAAAATGTCTGCTTTTAGGAACAGACCCCTGTACATGGGCTGCATGATGCAGAAATGGCGCATAAACAAGACCGCAATGTCGAAAGCAGATGGAAGGTTTTTCAGTTTCTCGCACAGGATTGACTCCCTTAATGGTTGTGTGCACCTCAGGAGCTTCAGAACTCGAAGGGCGAGAAGTTCAACCTTGTGGTAGTGCAGCAGATGTCCATCGCCTTGTTTGCACACTGCGATGAAGTGATTGAACAACTTGATGAGCTCTGCCTTCTCGCTCTTCACAGGGAGGAGATGCGTCAGCAGAAGTCGGACAGTGATTTCGGGATCCTGCTCGGGCGACAGCTGCGCTGGATCCTCTTCATTGAAGCAAATGAATAGCGACGTGGACCCATATACGAAATCTGCCGAAATATCACAGGACACAAGACCCGTTTCAACATTCTTATCACCATCGACCCGCTTGACTGGGTACCATTCCTTGGCCACAGTTCGATGAAGATGTGTTGTGGTGTTGGTGTAAAAAGAGTTGAACGCCTTCTGCTGTGCCACACGGGCACCCCGTGTGAAGGTTGCCCGTTCGATGAAGCTGTGCGTCAGACTCAAATTGAGGCACCATGATTGAGTCTTTTTGGGTTCCACCGCCTTGTTGAAAGCCTTAATCTTGCTGATGAACTCGGTCCTTCTATCGCTTGCGCTGGTGCTGAACGAGGCGTTCCATCCCTGGTACACCAATTTATTCTCCTCCTCGCCTGAGGGATTCTTAACGTAAAAGCTGTCTCGCATGACATCATACATCAGGTCAATCGCCGATGTGTTGTCCTCGATCTTGGTATCGCGTTCTACGAAAACAATACCCTTGCCACGACGGGGCCGCCCTTGTTGAAGCTTCACTCTTTGCTGCAGTGCAGTAAGGATGACGCAAGGAATGAGACCGTCCTCCATCTCCCTGTCCAACGCAGCCACTCGATATCCGTCAATATAGAGGAAAAGCTTTGGGTTGGCCTGTTCCGTGTAATCCAGTTCCACTCCGACACAGTTGCCCTGCTGGAAACCTCCGAAAGTTTCAGCTATCGGGTGACCCCGAATATACAAGTGCCCAAGCTCATCGCAACCAAAGAAATCATTTGGTGCTTTGGCTCTCATCCGACGGAAATCATCGGTGTCTTTCGGTTGATTCCACCTTGGGCTGATTACACCGACGAACATTGGTGCAAACTCTTCTCCATCATCTCCAGCACCAATCTTCTTCACTGTCGGATCGTCCTCAGTTGTTTCGCGCTTTTGCACTGACTTAATATCGAAGTCGAAGTTCTGGACTTTTAAATCAGGATTGACCAAGGATTGGTTGACGCGTAAGACAACCTGGTGGTTTTGTTGCTGGTCGAAATATTCAACCACACGCTCTGCGGGATCTACGTTATCGATGTATCTTCCGAGATCCTCGTCGTGCCACTCGACTCCATGCTCAAACTGGTGTGCATAATGCTCAAGCCCTTCTTTCACAAGGAAGCCCTGATCTGTTGCGACGTCATCTTCAATCTGATTGATCTTGTCAATAACACGGTCTGTTTCCTTGACCCACGGTTCTAGTGAGTTGAACGTTTCATGATCACCAACGTCAAGTAGCTGAAGGCTATCCAGTGCCTCAAGGAAATCTTTCCTGCGTCGGCATAGTCGAGCTAAAAGTTGCACTGCCTGGATAGCAAGTGCCCCATCGGGCAACGATACAAAGTTCAACAGCGTCAACACGAACTTGGACAAACGACTTGACGAAGTTGCCTGGTTCGTGTCCTTGTCTTCCCAAGGCAGTGACACCTTCGACAAGTCTGCCAGCACGGTTTCCATGTCTTCACTCTCTTCGACTTCAAAGGCGGAAAGCACCTTGGGCTTAATCTTCTTCACCTGCTCGCCACTCTTTTGCATCATCCTCTGCCTTACGGAAATTGGCAAGAACTCCCGAAAACAGCTCATGAACTGGCGGATGTTCTCGTTCACAGAGAGCGAGCAGCACTTGTTAATGACCCGGCACACATCGGTGAGGGCCGCCAGGAAGGGTGTGGTGGTGATCCTGTGCGTGCGCTGGAGCACATGCATGTTCTGGAAGATGTTCACGAGATGAACAATGTCGTAAATGTTTTCTTGCTCAGGTGTCTTCTCCCCACTCGAGATCAGCTCATTATTGAATCGCTCGAAGTACCCGAGTCCAATAAGCTTGCTCATCATCTTGCTCAACGCACTCACAAGTGCACTCATGTTGTCTGTAAACCGCTTCTCTGGGCTTGGCATCTTCACCTTATCATAGTAGCACATGTTCTCACAGAGGTCCGCCAGGGATGCCAGCTGCCAGGAACACATGTGACAGAGTGCCCGCAGGTGGTCAACTTGGAGTGCCAAGAAGGGGCCTTGCTCCTCAAACACAGTGTCATCGTCATCAGCGCGGCTCCCATCCATGTAAACCTGGCGCATGATAGTACTTCGTTTCTCCTCATCCGTGAATGGTGGCTGCCCAAGAAATCCGTAGAGTATGAATGCAGAATGTGACGATAAGGCAGCCAAGTCAGACAGGTCTCCAAGGTCCCTTGGTTCGAAATTTTGTCTGTTGAGGGCTTCATGCTGCAGCTTCCCAGGCGGCGCAAACCGCATGCCCGCATTCTTCAACGTCTCGTCTTGAATGAGCTGCATCTTCACTACATGGTGCTGCACATGCTGAGTGATCATCTTTGCATTGGTGATGTGTCGATCTGCGCATAGGTGAGCCAACAGGTTTACCAGCGCAAAGTACAAGAAGCGTTCGAGGGACAGCTTGTGCGACAACACTTGTGCCTCTTTGTCGCCCTTGTAATTGCCACAATCAAATGGCGGCGGCTGTGCCCTCGATTGCAGCCAAAGAACCTGTGGTATCTTGGTTTGCTCGCTTTCTTCGAGAGACCGGTCGTGAGGGTTGAAGAACACAAGGGTGCCAAGCCTCAGCAAAATATAATCATCCTTGTGTGAGAAAAGCGTCGTGAGGCCCTTCTTTTTTGATTGTGACTTGAGGGAATGATGTGCTTCCCAGGTGATTGTTTTAGCTGCCCACGGGTTGTCATCACATTCTGGCTCTGGACGACGTCGTGCCGCTGCTGACTCATTGGTCACGAGAAGCTCCGTTGCAATGAGATCCTGAACACACCGCACAGCTCGATTGTCAGCTCCAATGCACAGATCGGTAAGCACCTCCAGCACACTTTCAACATAAGGTACGTGGTAGTAATTATCCATCTTGATCAGTGCAGTCCCTTCGGATGTCAGCATATTCAGATGGTCTTCAGCCTTCACGAATTTCATGCGACGAGTGAAAAGTTTCCACAGCACATCCATCAAGACGCGGACACCACCAAGATTATCTTCTGGATCACCACTTCCACATTTGTTGCGGAATGCATTGAGGACACTCCTGAACTTCTCATGCGCTTGGTTAGCTTCATGTTCCTCAATATCACCTTGTCGCTTCGGTCGCGCAAAGGACATCAGTATCAAGTACAATGTGTGGCATGACCATCTTGTGATCAGTTCACTTTTATGGCCACCACACATAGGCACCAAGAACGGCACAAGGTTGTGCTGCAGGAAAACATCTGGCATAGAGATGGAATGTGTCATCGCTGTTCGCTGGTCCGGCTGCAAGTAGAGAGGATTTATCTGTAGCAGTCCATGGAGAGCTCCCTCCAGCAATCCAAAAGGCATAAGGAGCGCCATGAAATTTTCAAGCTGCGCCCTCTCAAAGTTACCTTTGTCAAAGGGCGACTTACCAGAGTCCCCTCCGTGCTTCTCCTTTGAATTGTCAGCGCCGATGTTTGCAGAACTGGCTCCCAGGCCAGTAGTGGTGAGGTTGTTCAAAGATTTCATGGTAAGCCGCTGCTGTGTCTGGACGTTGAGGGGAGAACCGCTCATGTCACCCTCTGTGGCAGTATAGCCCAGCGTGCTTGCAAGTTGGCTTTGGTCAACATTTCCCACTGGATTCTCCTCAAATTTCTCGAATTTCTCTTGAGCTTTGCTCATTTCTAGCTCGATGGTCCTCAATGGTCTCGTGGTCTTGATGCAGAAATAGATTTTCAGCTCTGCCTTACCTCTGGTGTCACCACCATACTTATCGTCTTCGCCAGCCTTCTTGTTTGAGGTATCGAGGTCCATCACATCCCTTTTCTCCAGAACCATCTCTTCCCTGATGTTCAAGATGAAAGCAAAGTAGGCCCAGCCTTTGTGGCTGATGATGTTTTTAATGTTCTGGTCGTTCTTGTCATGCCAGTCCCAGGTTCTTCTACGACTCCGTTTCTTATTATCGATGCGACACTCCTCTTGGTAACGAATGTTCAAGCTTGAATCGTTTTGGTTCTTCAGAATACGAAATGCTGCATTGATCGGCAACTTGTCCTTTCCCTCTTTGATCTCTCTGTCGAAATCAGTTTTGCTTGTCTTTGAAGCGAAGCAGTCCCAGGCAATTTTCACCTCGGTTTTGATGTCTTTGTCAGTTTTTGCCCACAGTGAAAAGGTGAAAGCTCTTTCTGCGCGACTATCAAGGTAGAAAGTTTGAGTGTCCTTGTGAGGATCCTTCCCATCTTCACCTCCTGCTCTGGTGAGGATGGTTGACAGAATGCGGTAGTCGTGGGAAGCTTTCAAGATATCTTGTTTCATGCACTCCTGGACAGGCATCTTCGGGCCATACGCGTGCAATGCAGTATACATGACCTCCACGACCCGTGCATGCATCTTCTTGTTGCACACAGCGATGATGTGCCTCATGGCTTCAAGCAGCAATCTGCAGTCGTTGTCCCCAATATGCTCCAGAACTTCCCTGTTGTGCGTCCCGCAGTCGACTGGAACATCCATCAGCATGAAGTATAGAGCCCTGAGTCCTCCTCCACCGTCATGCGCAAGAAGCTGGATCAAAGGAATGCAGTTGGTGTTCTCCAACAAGTCTGACTGTAGATTTGAAAGACATTGGCAGCAATTCGAAATCGCACCGCACAGCTCCCGGAAGAGACGTACGTTGAATACGTACACCAGCAACCGGAATTTGTCACTCTTCACAGAGTGCGTCTGTGGGTCAATGCAGAAGAGCGGGAGTTGGAACTCGAAATTGTCGATGTTCACAAAGTTGAGCAAGGAATTCTTGATGTCGCCCAGCACTTTCATCAACTTGAACACAACATCTTGCTGGACCAGTGTTGCATGCCCATGCTGGCTTGACACAAGGCACACGTTCTTGAGTACAGAGGCTGAATTGAAGGCGACTGAAATGTCCCGATAAAGCTCATGGTAATTCCTTTTTTCCTTGATGCTGTCAATCGATTTCTCCAATGGCCGCAACACCTGTTGCAACTGCCCTGCCCCACCGCCTTTGGATGCCGAGCCATGTTTCCCAGCACGACCAGATGCGGCTGAAGAGGTGGTAAATGAAACCGTTGATATGATTTCATATCGCATTCCCTGTCGGATCACCGTGAGTATGAAGGACTTTTGCTCCTGCATTGTGTCGGGCTTTTGCAGGATTTCAAGCAGCGGCGAGATGATGCGACTTGATGCTGCCTCTTTGCTTTCAGCCACCTCTCGCTGCTCAGGCCGTAAGCTCTTTGTGAGGATGTTCGTGAAAGCGAGAAGCGAAGGCTCCGCATTTGCGGGGTCATAGAACGCTTGCGTCATGGACTGCAAAACCTTGTCAGTGTTGGCTCGTGTCCAAGCTTGAACATTCCTTGGCAATCCGAGCAGCTCCAGAATTGAGTTGCACATACATTGCGACACTGTCGAATCAAGGCTGTCAACCAGGTCGATGAGTCGTGCCCTGTAATCAGACATCTTTGTAGGTTGTTGACCAGAAACCGAGTAGACGGACAAAGCAAGGTATCGTTGGATTGGTCGAAGCTGTTCGTTGAGCCGAGTGTATGCCATCGTCGTAACGAACTTTGACCCCTCATCATCACCCTTCTTGTATGCTGCATCAATGTCCTGGCCATCTGCTGCTGGTGCACCATCTCCCAGCGCCTCTAGGTTGGCCCCAGATGTTTTTGCAATGCGTGTCCACTTCAGCAAGCGGCGCATGAACGGCACAATATGCGTGGGGTCTTCTTTGATCATTGCCTCTGACATCTCACCAGGATCGTCATCTTCCATCGTCGCTTTATCCTCACCATCTCCTTCCAGCTCTTGCCGCAGCTGTTTCTCAATGGACTCGATCACTCTGAAGATGTAATCCACGACACTCTCCTTCCGTCCAGAACCTTTCTCGAACGCTTCATTGGTGTTGACTTTGCAGCGATCTTGGGACATATCCTTGGCCAGCATGCCCTCCGTCTCTGACCTCAGAACCACACTTGGAGGCTCATCTGCCATCATTTCAATATCTTCTTTCTCCAAGTAAGGATCTAAATCTCTCCCGCTCATGAACTGCAGCTGGTAGTAGATCGTGTCGTGGAAGTCCAAAGAAAACACCTCAATGGGCTCTTTGACTTCATTCTTGTACCTCTCTTTCCACATGTCATCGTCTGCATCCTTGTCGGCATCCTTCTCCGCAAGTTCAATCTGCAGTGGCTTGGTGTGTGCAAGGATCATCTTGCACCTGTTCTCTTCGCGCTTGTGGAAGGGCTGCTGTAAGGCCGACTCGGTGCGCGCCACCCACAAGATCATTTCATTGGGGTCGATCACTTTGGGTTCTTGTGTCCACTCCTTGATACAGGTCTCGTTTCCAACAGCACCACCAATCGCCCTTCCCTTTTGGGGAACAGCCTTCACCACGACACTCGGCGCACCGGCAACACGTAGCCTTTTGATCTCTTCATGGCCAACTTTGTTCTTCTTTGCCTCTTGGAGTGGTGGTGGAGAGAATGGCTGTGTTGCTTTATATGGGATCACAGCAGAAAGGCAGGCATACAATACTTTCGCAATGAAGAGTTTCTCTTCATGTTTGTCATCATCTCGAATGTCCGTCACGGTGAGCATGAGGCGCTTTTGGTCGCATTGTTGAAGAACAAAATTCAGTAGCGTACGGTATTGTGCTGCGATTCTTCGATCATCTTTTTTGCGGATGATCTGCTCCATGAGTTTCACAAAGTGATCTGGCTTGCAAATCTCTTCAGCCCACTGGTGCCGTAACTCTTTAGAAGATGTTGTCAGCAATCTAGTGAGCAAATCCAACGTCCTGGTGACTGTGGTGAATCCAGCCTTCAGATACGTGAAGAACGTTCCGATCGCATCGACACTCTTGTCAGCGAGACACTCAACATTCTGCTTCTGCCCAATTACCAACAGAAGCTGCTGCACAACTACCGGTGCTCGCCCCTCGGTGACAGACCTGTCAGGATGCGGACGGACAATGTGCTTGATGAGTTCTAACCGCGTTTTGAGGTCAATGCTTTGATCACCAACAGGAGGTTCCCAAGTAAGAATGTTCGTTGCGAGCTCTGCCACTGCAGCGAAGGTCAACGCTTCTCGAGCCTCCACCATCACACCGTAAACGTTATCGATTTTCATTTTGTAGCTGCCCGTAGCCGGATCCACAATCTTTTTTAGAAGAACTGACACGATCCTTCGCATACCTGTAAGCACAGCAGGGTCAGCTAGATTCTTCAGCGCCTCTCCCGCTGCTCGTTTCTGTGACTCAAGCGGATCCAAAAGTAAGTCACACAGCACTTCGACACCAGCCTCACTCGCCACCTTTTCTCGGGCATCAAAGATCTCAACGATGGCTGTGGGCATGTGCACTGGATCTGGCATGTCATCAACGCCTGTGGCGCCAAGCTTACTATGGTCCACATGGGTTCCAGGCTGTTTTGCCTCGTCATGCGCTCGGATCTCATCCTTCAGTTTGATTTTAAGCACTTCCTGAGGTTCCAGGGCCTTATTGCTGATGAGGGTGAGCTGGTAGATCCAGGCGCTGACAGACATCGCCCGATCAAACTCCCACGGCGGCGGACCAAGAAAGACATCGTGCTGATTCGCAAGGAAATTCACCATGAGCTCGCCGTTCATTGGCACTGTACAGCTCAGCTCGCAGTTGACAAGTACAGAAAGCTGTGGTCCATCGATTGCCACAACAATGTGTGTCCAACGGTACAGCTCAATGTGTTGAGAAGGAACTCGAACACACAGTAGGTGGCCATCATGCGTATACCTGATGACGATCGGATGACACCCTGATTCCATCTTGTCCTCTTTGTAGGTGATCGTTGAAGCGAGGATTCCAACTGCCAACTGCGTCTCGGTGGGTGAAAGTCCTTTGTAGAACAATATGCCTGGTAGCTCATGCTTGTGTTCCTCGAGAAGAAAGACGTGGAAAGAGACACTCCACACTGTATTTCCCCGTGCAAACTCGCATTGCTCAGAAAATGCGTCCTCGTCTCTCTTCACCAAGGTCAGTGAATGAGGCAAGCCCCAGTGTGAAGGCTTGTTGGAGAAGTTGGTGAGGCAATGGATGATGTAGCTCCCGTCGTAGCAGAGGATTTGGTGTGGGAACGGTGTCAAGTCTGCCTTGTCTCCTTGTACCCGTGTGCTGTCGTTGGAAATCTCTACAATGCGCACCAAGGCCTCTCTGTGACCTGCGAAATGCTGCCGCCCAGCTTCACTCATAGAAATACCGTAGTAGAAGCGGGCAGCGGCAACGTGGAAGTTGTTCAATTCTTTTCTTTTTTTCCCACCGATGCCGGACTGTTGTTCCAGGGTTGGTCGGTCTTCCAGGATGGAAAACATCATGTGGAACACGTTGTGCTCCACCTCAGGGTCCTCTGTGATGAGAGCTGAGTGCGGTGGTTGGTCCCCCATGTGTGACAGAAATGACAATACTTCAATGACAAGCAGGTTGAGCTCGGTTTGCTGTCTGGGGTCTATCCTGGACAGGCCCATCACCGAGCTGTGCAGCATGGTTAAGATCTTCACGAAACCATTTTTATCTAGCACCTCCTTCCGTCGCGCGAAAACAGAGTTTGTATCATTTGAATCAAAAACAGGCCGCACCATGAATCTGTACCCTTTGTTCTCGCGGTCACTTGATTCCTCCATGCTCGTTTGCTTTTCAATCTCGAAGTTGATGTACTTGAACTGCCACTCAAACGCGTCGCCAGGGATCACAATAGGATCCGCAACTTTGCCAGACTCTGCAATCAGGCGGTTGTATGATCCTCGTGGCACGTGACTTGTGAAAACGTCGACGGATCCATTCCCGATCTGGATGTTGTCAAAAGTGACAACCAGACCGGAGACGCCTTCCATCCTGCATTTGTACACGTTATTGGGAGGTATCGTTTTGAGGCGACTCGTCAAGTGTTCGCTCTCTGCCTTCAACACAGGATAGTCGTCATACCCAATCGTGAAGGCCAGCGTTTTCAGGACATTGTGGATTACTTTGTAGTCTTCCAGTCCTCCAACACCTGCACCCATCGCAGAAGGATTATTTTGCCCTTCTTGTTCGGGGCCTAAAACACGATGTTCCAGAGCTTCAGTGAACTTCCCAAGATCAGCAGCAATGACTTCACAAGACTCTTGAAGCATCTGCGCGACGACCTTCTTCTCACCAGTACCTTTGCCAACAGCAGCACGAGTCTTTGCAAAGCGGTCTACTAGATCTGGTGCCTGTGCAGCAGACAACATTCCAGAAGTCACCCTGAGCAGCCTGTAGAGACACTGTGCAGCGGCACGCCGATTTCTCCAGCACTCTGCTCGTTGAGCACGGTTTGTCAGCCGGTTTGTTAACGTGGAAAATTGGGAAACCTGGTCCCTCAAGTCATCAATTCCATCGCTGGTTTCTGACACCAATAGGTCGAGGAAGCCTGTGTGCATCATCGCCTCATAAGTGTGCGGATATCGCAGGAGGGTCTCCACACAATTGAGCATGCAGCGTTTAACCTTGATAGTGCTCGCAATCACCACGATCGAGCCTGTATATGTCTCATGCATCAGCGTGCTGATTGCTTTCCAAAGTTCGGAATGTTGGCGCTTGCGTGAAACGAACTTCCATAACTGCTCAGAAGAGCATAGTGCTGCAAAGAGCGGAAGGTCTTCAGCAAACCGAACCTTCCCAGCTCCTCCGTGCTCTGCATCACGCTCTAGCAACATACCTTCGAGGATACTTTCCAGGACTGAACGTGCCTTCTCACTGCGCGGATCGCTCAGGGGTTCATAAATTCGTTCAGCAACAAGCTCATTTGATGGATGCGGCAGAACATCAGACTCAAAGTCCTGGAAGTAGCTGTACACACTGTAGATTGAGCTTGAGAGTGTCGGTGTGGGCGCTGAAATTCCTGTCTCGAAGCTCGGCCAACTCAACTGTGGTATCGAGCTTTGAGTGTACCTGACTCGTTTCCCTGGCAACTTGAACTGCAGCTGCCCGCAACTCATCGATGAAAAGAGCGGCGGCAGTGATTGAAACATGTGACCAGAGTATCCCATGTAGACGAATGGCAGCAGCGCTGTTCGCGAAAGCAAGCGCAAGACTCGGCTGTCAATAATCACGTCGTTCAGGAAAATGGAGATCCACGCGACGCCATCAAAGAACAGCAGCTGCATCTTCAGTGCACAGCCACGTCTTTGCAGGGCAACGCGTGCAGCTGCCCTCTTCTCTTCCAAGTTATCCTCTGTGCGATTGTCTGGCGTTTGCTGCTGGAGTTTTCGATCGAATTGAATATCCAAGTCAAAGCAGTTGAATCTGTAGAAGTCAGAATGGTCTTTGGCATCAACAAGACCCACGGCACATTGCTCCTTTCGAATGCTGCCGTTCACGCCGGAATGATGATGCAGAATCCATTCAAATTGGTACCCGCATCGAGTCACGATGACAGCCTGAGTTGCCGGCCAAGGCCCCGTGCCAACTGGCAGACCAGGTGGACCTTTAGTGCGAATGACTGCACAACTGTGTGGAAGTTGTCCATCTCGCCGCACGAGACCCTCTGCGATGGCACGAGGTGCAGTGTACATTGGAACATAATCCTGTGAGCAAAAGAGAGCACCGATCCAATCTGTAGTTGGATTGTAACGAGCACGGACACCAGGAAAGAGCGACACATAGGGGCCTCTCCGCTCCACGACAATCGTTGAAGATGATGCAGTTTCACGACCAGGGATCGCATCCAAAATGAAACCTCTGTCTTCATGCATGATTGGCAACACCGTCAGGAAGGTTGCCTGATTCCCTGCAACCAATATAGGATGAGGAGCACCTGCATCTGCAAACTCCTCATGGATCTTGTCTGCAGGCTCATAGTTGTCCCATGCCCGAAAGTACGCCAGGTCACAAAGAAGCTGAGATGCAGGGCGCTTGACATGTGCAGTTCCCACGGTGTGTACTTCACACCCAATATACACTTCAGTGCGCAGAGTCTCCTTGGTGTAACTCGCTTCAGCTGTTCGAAGAACTCCACCGTCCCACGAAGCAGCCAACTCTGTCTTCCCATCCACATACCCGACGATGCAATGAAGCCATCCATCTGGCCCGGCCTGTGGAGGGATCTTGAGCTTTGTTGCGTTCTGGAAGTAGATGAATTGCAAGTACCAGCAGTGCGAGAAATCGGATCCTGTGTACATGCCCTCCAGGTCAGCATCCTCATCTGTGCACGGCAAGCTGTCCAAAACAATTCTGAAGTTGTCGCGGGGGTCTGGTGACCCTGGTGGCAGGTTGCTTCGTGCCTTGCTCACAACGCAAGCGCAGATGGTTTGGTTTCTTGCTCCTTCTTCAGTGTGACTGTATTGCCGAAAACGGAGTTTGAATTCAAAGGTGAATGACTCATCGTTGAGGTGCATCTTCAAGATGGGTGGGACCTGGTGCTTCACACGGGAAAAGTTCACAGCCCACTGCCGTAATCTTGCACTGCAAAGCTCGTCTACGTCGAAGCACGACGCGAGCATGTTGCTGGCAGCTGTTCGCAGGGACCGTGAAGCCTCAAATTGGAACTCGTCCTTGCCCTCACGACGAAGATGGGATTTTGATGACATCAATGCCATCAGCGGAGGTTCCAACTTTTCCCACACGTCACTGGAGCAGAGCCAATTCAGCGGGCTAGGACGGAACTGCGCATAAGGAAAGATGCACGAGGAGTCTGGATCATCAGCCTGTTCTAAAACGGCGACGGCTGCATCTGTCGGTAGTCCTGCTCTGCCTCCAGCTTCCAGATTTGCGACTTCACTGTCAACGAGGCCATTGTCATGGTACAGGAGGTCATAAACATAACCCGGAAAAAACCAGTTTCGGGGATTGTACTCCACTAGATCTGCAGGAGGAACTCCTATGTACGCAACACCCGTCTGTGGAGTAGTCATGCCCACAAACTGGTTGTTCCCTGAAGTCCCTTGCTCAATCACATTCTCACCGTTCACGTATAAAGCAATCCTCCGACGGCCCATCACGAAAGCTACATGTGTCCAGGTCTTCCGTCGAACTATGCCAGCATCCTGAGGTGGAGAGAGCTGGAGCTCACCAATGCAAATTTCCACACGTCCATACTCTCCTCTTTTTCCGTGACCAGAAGTGATGAAGAGCTGGATACGCGGAACTGTACTCAGTGGTGTAGCATGGCTCATGATGTAGAACTTCTTCAGCGGATCGTTCTTTGGAAGCTCATCCTCCATGAAGAGCCACATGGAGTAGCCAAAAGGAGGAAGATGGTATGCCTTCTTGGGAAGTGCCAAGGACAAGCCCTGTGGAGGTAGCCCTTGGTATGGCTTCATGGTCTTCACATCCGGAGGGAACATGCAGGTATTCACGAACCTGATAACATTGAGGATTGGCTGCTCCCGGAACGGTCGAGCTCCAAGAGTAGAAATGGCTCGGAGGCAAGCAGCCCTCAGCAAGGGATCAGATGAGTTAACCAAGAGCATTGCAAATCGGCACAAATCCGAGTTCTTGGCCCCATCATTGACCTTGTCCCTCAATGAAGGATATCCATGCTTTGGCCTCATTTGTATCTCCTCGTACGTGGGCTTCCATCCAGCCTCAAGGAGGTCAGCATAGACTTGCACAACAGGTGTAAGGACCTTTGCTTGCTCCATGTCCAAGATTCTGCTCGACGTAGCAACCTCAAGGTAGATAAGCAACGCCTGAAATGGAGATTTCATCTCTTCGGGTTTCTTTTCCATTAAAGCTGCAAGGACTTTGGACATGGTACTCACCCATGATGGCACCAGACGCTTCTTCATGATGTCAAGGAGAAGTGGCAAAAACTTCCATCGTTCGCCCCCCAGCATGGCCTGCTTAAATGTCCGAGGACCACGAGCAAAGATGTAGATGGATGACTCTGCAGCAGCCATCTGTACCTGCAGTGCGTCATACTCTGGCTCACTTGGGCGTGTCGCAACGATCCGGTAGACCACAGTGCGCACTATCCGCAAGAAGTGGTGGATAGGGCAGAACTCTGGGGTCAGATTCTTGATGGGGTCTGGGCGCAAACCTTTTGTGGTTGCATCCAGCTCAAAGGCAATGACGTTATACAGCCAATTGACGCCCTGGATCACACCGACAGGGACTCCACGGACACTGTTGGCATCATTGACCGGTGCTGGAAGCAGCTGGTCCATGAGCTGCTTGAAGTGCCCGCCACCAAAGAAATCCTCTAGGCGTGCTCGGAGGACATTCGTAAACAACCATTGGGGCTCGATTTTAATCTTGAACTCCTCCTTGTTCTCAACTCGACTCATTGACCGATCGAAGCAACACCACACTCTGCAACTGGCTATCTGTGCAAACTCACTTTCGAATGCGATGTGAACCGAGTATGGAAGCAGCTTCGTGGGTAGAAGCACATTGTCCTTGTTGTTCGGATCCAGAGCACATTGAGGACTGACTTTGCTGATGAGGATATCCATATTCATGGCCTTTTTCTTGAAACATGTGAGTTTGACTTGTGAAGCACCAGGAACCATGATCGGCAATGGTCCTGGAATCGTTTTTTTGATCGCTCGTGTACTCCATGGGCGAGTCCTTGGGATAGTGCCTTTCCAGCTCTGTAAGAAGAGTCGCAGAGAAGAACACAAGCAGCACGCGTGCCACCCAGATCTTGATCGAGTCTTGTGTGTGTTGATTACATCCCGGATTGAACCGTTCATCGCCATCCGTTGGTCGCATGTGCAGTAGCTCTCGGAGGGTATCCGACAGCAAAGTAACCTGCTTCTCGTCGGGTAGCAATGTCAGGAGTGACAACAACGCATCCGGAACTTCTGCAAGTGCAATGGATTGCTTCCTTGCTACCTCTGAGGACGAGAGGACAGTCCCAGAAGCAATATGAGCAACGAGGGGTGTGATGACCTTGGGTGAACACACCGCGATGACCACTCTCTTGTCCGGTTCCGCTTCACAAGCTATTTTCTTACCTTGTCTTGCAATTTGCTTCAGTGTCTCGGACACCCACCGTTGCCCAGCAATGCCAGAAAACTTGAGCAGCTGGATGATCACTTCCCAGAATTCGTGTGATGTCTTGGTTGTGGTCAGCTCGACCAGCACCCTGGGAGTTAAGAGGATGCCAAGGATGAAGTCGCGAACAGTCGATGGCCAGCTCATGGCTCGAATAATGAGTCGAGGTCCGGTAGCGACAATCACTTCCTTGAGGATGTCATTTCGCTTGGAGTCATTGATCATCGTGCTTGCAAGCCTGTGCAACCTCTCCTCCGGGGTCTCCTCATCCTCATCCTTCCCAGACGTGTGGTGGTGCTCAGCATTCTCGCGGTCGTATGACTTTTCACCCTTCAACTCCTCCAGATCTCGCACAAGAGGCTGAAAAATTGTCAGGACATCTTCCACCACCTCGTCAGACTTGTGACCAAGCAGGCGAAGCAAAGGAGGAAGGTACCAGTAAGGGCCAGCCACTTGGCCTGATTCCTTCATCTCCTTGGTTGCCCTGATCATCATATTGATGACCATCAAGGACTGTTGCCAGAAGAGCATCAGCAACACTCGGACTACTGCCGCTTGCACATCCGGGTGGCCATGGCAGAGAAACCAATGCAGCTCCCGCCAGAAGCAGAACTTCCGAGCAGCCACATCCGAGAAGATCACCGCACCCTCGCTATGTGGATTTTCGTTTAGAACTTCCACTGTCGCCTCTGGCTCCCTGCCAATGATGCCCTCCAGAACACTGAGCAAGGCCTCCTGAAAGTTCTCAGGCAGCTGCTTGTGGAGTGCCGACAGGATTGACGATAGCGTACCACCGGGGTACGTTTCCTCGCCAGGCAATGGTGGATCCGCATCGTCATGTTCCAAGTGCAAGATGTGGATAGGCTCTGCCCGCACCACCTCAAGAAACTCCATGAAACCTTCATCTGGCGTCATTGCTGGATGAATGATGTTGGCACACACCTTGATCAAGTCGAGCTTCATAAGGAAAGGAGTGGTGTCGGCAATGATTGCCTGGTAAATCAAAGGTGCCAGGTGTCGATCAGGATACAGAACCGAATGCAGCAGCTCAGTTGTGACAAGGCGACAGAGCCACGGACTGCGAACACAGACAGAGAGGTATAGCGGCACATGTGGAGCACACATTGCTGCTCGCGACTCGTCCTTGGCATCTGACAAGAGCAGCACCACATTCGCGTGTGCCTCTTCGGGAAGAGAAGTGGTCCGCAAAACTGCCACTGCATAGTCCATGAGACGTGATTCGTCGGAGATGTGTGCAAAAACCCTCTTGAGCGGTGGATCGAACTTGGGCAAGAGCCGCACCTCAGTATCTGTCTGCATGTTCTGATTGTTGGACTGCAAATGGATGAAGAATCTGTTGCCAGGCGTCTCACCCCCATCGTCCTTGATCATCAGGGAACTCATATTCTTCTCGTCCCGGATGCTTGCCTGCTCGTGCACATAGGTCAGCACACTGCTATGTGAGCCCTTTTTTCGGACACTCATCGGGTAGAATGTCTTCATCCATACCTGCACGCGAGCTGCAGCAGCAAAGCGCTTTTCCAGCCACACCTCCCAGGGCATACCTTCTGCCAGCTCCAGGTCAAACATCTTTTGCGCATGCATCTTTCGGCCCTCGTAGAAGTACACATGCGGTACCGACAGGGCAGTGTTCACCATCCTGGAAAGATGTACAATGCTCACTGAGTCAAGTGGAAGACCATTGATGAGCTCATCCATCACGTGGTGCAACTGAAGGTACAGCTGCCGAAGCAGTTTAACACAGCGCCCTTGGACGAGATCCACGGAACTTCGCTCTGTCGTGATTTTATCGAGCTGTGCTTGCAAGTCCTTGATGGGCACATGAGTAGCTGAACGCTCCAACTGGGATTTGTCAAGCAGGTGCGCTTCCTGGATCTTCTCTTCAAACTCAAGGATGTCAGTGTCCAATCTGTCAGCCTCTGTCTGCGCGTCATCCAATATTGTCTCAATTGAAGCAAGACCCTTGCAAAGCAGCAACTCCTGCAGATCTTCTTTGAAGATTGCACCATCTTCATTCAGAACCCTGTGAAGAAGAGCCTCAAAGATGAGGGCTTTTGTCCCAAAGCTTTGGTTTGCCTTGAGCAATAGCACACAGATTTGTGTGGACAGTGCCCTGGAATTTCTTGTCACGTACTCAGACAGATCAATCGTCACACCAGAGAGCGGAATCAGCTTGGCGACCAGACATGCAGCAGTCTCCTCCGTCATCACATTCCGACCTCGAGGCGAATGAATCAGATGGGTAAAGAAAATCGCAGCTGCCACGAGAACTGAGTGATCTGGTGGTTGCACCTGGTCTTCATTCTCAATTCCTCCAGCGCTCTCATTTGCCTTCTTGTAATTGTCCACGACGTAACCAGCAAGAAAGACTGCTCGCTGCAATGGAATCTTCATGAGCTCCAGGAACTTTGGGTGCTGATGTGGGAGGAACTGTGCACATAATGCGCACAGATTGAGCGACCACATCGTTGTGCAAGGGTCAATGAGATCGAGCTCACCTCGGCGACGTTTGTCTCGGCGTGTAGCTGGATCATCAAAAAACTGCATCCTCATAAACTGAAGGACGATGCCAGTCACTTCGATGACATTGTGTGTAGCATCAGGTACCGTTTCTAGATCTTGCTGACGTTTTGCTATGCCCGTGGCAAGTTTGGCCATCTGTTTCTCCTTGCGTGTCTGTAGCAATACCTTGCCCTCGCGAACTGTAGCTCTGATTGCGCTTTCGACCTCATGAGGGGCGTACGCACGTGGTGCGATTCGCAAGAGCGTCAGCACTGCATCGAATATTGGTGCATTTGAACCTGTTTTGCCCATATGCTGTTTGAACTTCCCGCTTACGAGAATGCCTGGAGAAATCGGTTGCGCTACGTCACTAAGCTTTGCAGACGCAGGTAGCTGGTTCTGTTCATTGAAGTAGAGCGCAATTGATGTGCCACTGACCACGACCGTAATGACAATAACTCCTGGAGGCATCTGGTCGATACTCTTTCTGGCTACGAACGTCTCTTGCTTACCGTCTATGGTAGGAACCTGCACCCACAATTTGAAGTCCTCAAGGTTGATGAACAAACTGGGTGCTTTCGACTCGCCGCCCATGATGATAGGTTGGAAGTCTGGATTTGATGCCCGTGCTGTTTGGCTTTTCACAAGAAGACAGAAGGACATAGAGTAAGATGGAGAGCTTCTCTGGGCATAAAACAGTTCCCCCACTTGTTGCACCTCAAGCCTGCCAACACGGCGACGCTCGCCTTTCAAGTCGATGGCCCGCATGATGATCTCCACAATCTGCTGTGGTTTTGCGAACGACCCCATGCAGAAGAAGGCGGCTCTCTGCATCAAGAGCACAGGATGCACCTGACGTGGATCGTAGTCGGGCTGCTCACGCAAGTAGGTCACTTCCTTCCACGCAAGCTTGCTGTCATCCTGCAAGAGCCGCTGCAAGCAAATGAGGATGGCACCATCCCTGTAGTGTATGATTTCTGCACAGCGATGTTCGTCATCAGCACAAGCGTGGCCAATAAGTTGCATGATCCAACCCTTTTCCTCTTCAAATTCTTCCGTGTTTTCCAAGTTGACATAGTACTCAAGCAGATCGACCAAAACCCTAATGGAGGGAATGAGCTTTGCAACATCATTCGTGCGAAGAACAATTCTGTCCAGATGTTTCAGTAGAGTTGTGATGGCATCCTGCGAGCGGTTCCTCCGAATCGGATCTGCCAGCATGAGAAGGATTGATAGGATGCAGTGGATAAGCCTTGACCGACTGTCCAGGCTTCGATCACGCTCCTTGTCTCCCTTCTTGTAGGACACCATGAATTTGGAAATGAGGTTGAGTATGAGTCCCGCTCGCTTCATCATAGTGGGCCAGCATAAGTCTATCTCGGGATCCAAAGCTGATGCAGTCTCTTGCAGCAGTGACAAACTCTCCAATGTGAATGACTTCGGGCAGTTCGCTGCAGAAATGTAGACACTGAAGTTCGCTGTAGCGTTGCGCATTGGGTGACTATATCCTGCAAGTGTGAACGTGAGAGGCAACATGAAAACGTCATCCAGGTGGGACCCCATCTTGGAGAGCTGTATGTAGCTGATGCCATCTTGGCTTACATTGATATTGCACCTGACACGTTCTCCTTCCAAGAATGAAAATGTAGTGATGCGGTGCTGCTCCGCCTCTTTCTCGCCTTTCTGTACATGAACGTATCGGAACTGATCGATTCCAGCAGCATCCATCTCCGGTATGAAGAAGATCTTGTAGCTACCGAACAGGAAACCGAACTCTTTTGGGATGCCATCTTCAGTGCCGAAATCATCAATTGTGAAATAAAACGATATGGTAATTTCTCGAGCAGCGCCAAATCGAAGATCTGGAAGGATGAGCGTGGACGTTTGAGTAGAGTAGATGTGGAGCTTGCTGTTAACCACGGTAATGTTATCATTGGGATTCAGGTCCACCTGGAAGAATCTGTACTCACTCAAGAAGTCAGGGGTTGAAGAAACCGGTACGTCAAAAGGGAGCACGTCCATTCGGCACATGTCCAGAATGGTGTCAAATAGAATGGGTTTGTCTTCGAGAAAGTATTTTTCGATCAGAGACTTCGGAGCCTTTTCAAGAATATTGTACATTGCCTCGAAGTTCTCACATAATTCCTTGTCTGTAAGCCCATCGACCTTCTCCACTTCGGACAGAGCCGTTAGAATGCCTCTGTGCTCCGGTGGCACCGCCTTCTGCTGCGCCATGGTAGCTCAGTTTGCAACCACTGCTGAATACGGTCAGACTGCAGGGGATCGGTGACTTCACTCCTGAGCTGTCATCTGCATTTTTGCGGATACAGGGACTGAAGCGCAGCAGATTGTTGACGACCTGCTCCCATCACAGGTCGCCACCACTCTGCCTCATGCTCCAGCTGAACAAGGAGGCACCCTCAACATTGAAGCTGGCATGGAGCAAATGTCCACCATTGCCCATGCCAGTCCAGGGTGCACACCTGGTGGTACAAACGCCTTG
>Ga0247567_1000009_pt1 | contig 15466 bp, 1 predicted proteins | sample 15RmetaT_FD_190373 | JGI IMG/M metagenome (GOLD analysis project Ga0247567, IMG submission 190373) | Metatranscriptome of seawater microbial communities from Monterey Bay, California, United States - 15R (Metagenome Metatranscriptome) | ecosystem: Environmental > Aquatic > Marine > Coastal...
AGAGCTTGACCACCCAGTTTGCACTGGGAGTATTCGGGGAAATCTGATTGCTTTCATCCCTTGCTTCTGCAAAAATGTCCTAATCAGTTGAGTCAGACACTGGCCTGTACTTGGTGGCCGGTGCTGCCAATCTGAACAGCAGAAGGTAGCTGATGTGAAAGTTGAAATAGTTTTAGCTCAAAGCACGTGCACCCTTTGCTTTGGTGAAACAAACCCTGAGCCCTATGCCTGGACGAAATACAATTGGAGACCTTGGGTGAAATAGCAACCAGCTGGCTGCATTAACTTGCAATGGAAGCTCGCGTGAGCAGCTCTGGCATAGCCCAAAAGGCGAGCTTACAAAGCCTCAACTGGAAGTCGACAGACATCAGTGGTTGCCGAACTTAGCCTAGTGGAGGTGGAGGGGGTCCACCACCAAGTGCAGGAAGGCCGCCACCGAAGAAAGATCTGTCCACCTGCAAGTGCTGGATGGTGAGTTCCAATTGAGCACACCTCTGCTCAAGCATCTGCACTACCGCCTCATGTCTGTTGAGCTTTGTCATAGCCGCTATGAGCTGCTGTTCCCGAGTCCTGAGCTCAGTCTGTAAGTGCTGGTTGTGGTATTCGAGGATTGGCAATAACTCTGCGACCTCATTCGATAGTGTTTGCTGCTGGGCTAAAGAAGCCAACGACTCTTCCTGAGGACTTGCCCACAGTGATGCGTATGGCCTGCACGGTGTGTCCTGGCCATCCATCCCATCAGTGTATGGCTCTTCCTGTGGTTCCAGAGGGAGCCGACTGCCATTCTGCATAGCCATGTTGTGCTGTTGTTCCTGGAGAAGCTCCATTTGCTTCTGGAGCTGTAGATCCTGCGCCTTCAAATCAGCTTCACGCTGCTGCAGGTCCTGCATGTCTTCTTCTAGAGCTTGTCTCTTCTTTTTGTGTTCCTCCTCCTGTTCTTGAAGGAGTTTTTCACGAACGCGAAGCTCCCCACTGAGCTTTACATGCTGTGCGTGATCATCCTTGCACCCCTTATCCATTTGGTCATGCACACTTTGCAGAGTCCTACGGTCATTCTGAAGCTGCCCCATTTGCTGCTGCAGCGACTTTTCTTGGTCATGCAGCGACTTTTCTTGCTGTATTTGCTTATCTTGCTGTTCCCTCACCTGTGCCTGCTGCTCCTTCAGCTGATCCTGGTCACGAGCTAATTTTGTTTGAAGCTCCTCCTGTTGCTTGAGTTTCTGCTCGAGTTGTTTTTCCTTTTCTTCTTGTTGTTTTTCCTTCTGCTCCAGGTTACCGAGTGCTTCCTTGGCCTTTGCAAGTTCCTCCTTTTGCTTTGCAAGCTCCTCCTTCTGCTTTGCAATCTCCTCCAGTGAATCCGAAGTTGATGCTGCGCCACCTTGCGCCTTGTCAGGATTGCTGCTGTTATTTCGTGATTTCTCCAACATCTGAGCTTGGGCCTCTGCCCTGGCAACTGTCGCCGCTTGTGCTCGTTGCCACTCTAGATCTGCCTGTGCCTGCTGCAATGTGCATCGAGCCTCCACCGTCTCCTTTTGAGCTAGTGCGAGCTTCTGTTGTGAATCTTGCAGCTGCTCCCGGGTAGTCCGCAGCATTTCCCGAAGTGCATTCTGCTCAGTGTTGTCTGCGCTAGAGCTCTCACCAAGCTCCGTCTTCATAAAGTTGATCTCTTCGGTGGAGAATGGCTTGCGCGATGCAAGTCTCTCAACATGGTGCCTGGGAAGCAGCTTGAGAAGAAGGCTGTTTGGAACACACTTCGCGGTTTGGGCGACAACCTGATCTTTCAGTTGGATTTGTGTCTTCACGCGCGCGATGAGCTCCAAACGGTCGAAAGGTTTGTGGACCCAGTCGTTGCAGCGCAAGCTCAAGCCCTTCACAACTGCACTGGTGGAGTTCTTGGCCGACACCATGATAATCGGCAGCTTGATCGGAGAGTGCACCTTACGCAGCTCTGTGAGAACGTCAAGTCCACTGATCCCGGGCATCATAAGGTCAAGCAGAATCAGGTCTGGAAGGTGACTGCAATCCTCAATGTACTTGATACATTGAGCGCCATTCATCTCCACAGCGACAGTGCACCCACACTTTCCAAGTGTAGCACGGATGACCTCTTGGTTCACCTCATCATCGTCCACAGACAGGATTGTCCAGCTGCATGCCTGATCCCGCATGCTTGGCTCCGAAGTGCCCATGATATCCAAATAGTCTTGGGTCCTGATTCTCTCTGTTTCCTCTTTCTCTGACAAAGCTTCCAGGTCTGCCGTCGTGGTCCCTGCAGTATTATTCTTGGTAGTTGTTCGCGTCTTCTGCTCCATGGTATGCACAGTCGCAGGCTTTGCTTCCTCGATGACAGGCCATCGTGAGTCTTCCTTGGTGTTTGTCTGAATGGGAGGCTCCAACTCGTCAAACGAGGACTTCTCACCCTCTGGTGGGTTTTCTGGCATCAGCTGAGTGACGGGACGACCGACATCATCCTTGTGCTCCACATGATCGAAGAATGTCATCTTGTAGGGGAGCCTGACATGGAACTTGGACCCCTTTCCAACAGTACTTTCCACGTACAGTTTGCCACCGTGTTTTTGTGCAACCTCTTTGCAGATGGCCAGACCTAACCCAAGACCATCGTACCGACGTTGTTCAGACTGGTCTTCCTGATCGAAAGGCTTGAAGATGCGGTCCAAGTTATCCTTCGCAATGCCAATACCCGTGTCCTCAACTGTGAGGTGCACATCCTCATTTTCTTTGTCATCTTCGCAGTATACACACACGTGACCTTCATGGGTGAACTTGAGGGCATTGGTGACCAAATTGTAGATTAGCTGGGTGCATCGGTGGGAATCTGCTTCGATCATCGGGAGCGCTGTAGTCTTGTTCATCAGCGTCACTCCTTGCTTCACCACAGGATTTCCGCGCTTGTCAATCGAATGCTGGCACAGAATTATGACCTCTTCCACGATGCTCGTCATCTGCACACTGTCACGGGAGAACCTCATTTTCCTCTCCTGCACGAGGACTGAAGCATCCATGATGTTGCTCACCATATCCAGCAGCCTGGTGGCACAGCTGTGAATCATCTGCAGAGGCTTCTGGACTTGTGGTTCAAGGTCTTCAGTGTCCGCCATGGAACTGCTAAGACCCACAATCCCGTGGAGAGGCGATTTTAGCTCATGACCCACCATCGCCATGAAGGCTGACTTTTTCTGCTCAACTTCCTTGATGTTTGTGATATCTTGGCCAACGCAGATAATGCCAATGATGTCACCTTGTGGACCAAGCCGTGGAGTGGCGTTCAGCAACAGGCACACCGATGTGCCTCTCGTTTTGCTTGCCAGTTCTACCTCGAAATTCGATGTGGGCTTGCCCTTGCAGGCTTGGTTGAAAACAGAGTTGACAATGTGGTGGGACTGTTCAGCGATGTAAGTTGTGAGCTCGTTGCCCAGAACAGTCTCCTTGGAGAAGCCTGAGTTCTTGGCAACCCAACCATTCCACTCATTGATGCACATGCTCTTATCGACGCCGAAGATGGGTGCATTCGCTGTATCGATGAGCTGAGACAAGTCTTCCGCGATGCGCTCGGCTTTTTGTCTGTGTCGGTGGAGGTCTGTAATGTCCTGCCCGACGCACACGACACCGATTACCTCGTCATTGGATCCCCATCTTGGAGTTGCGTTCAGCAAGATGTCTCTGCGCTCTCCACTCCTAGTGTACAAGATGAGCTCGAAATTGGTGACAACCTGCGATGATAGGGCTTTGTCAAATACTTCCTGCATCGCATTTTGGTGGACCTTGTGGATAAAGTGCTTGACAAGAGACTGTCCAAACGTGTCTTCTTTGGTGAAGCCGCTGATTTCAACGGCCTTCCTATTCCACTCCGTGATGCGGCCATGAGTATCAACACCGAAGATTGGTGCATTGGCGGTCTCAATAAGCCGCTGCAAATCATCAGCAATGCGCTGGTGTTCCATCGTAATTTTTCGGAGTTTGGTGATGTCCTGCCCCACACCTATGACGCCAGTGACCTTGCCATCAGCCCCACGGCGAGTGGTTGCATTGAACAGAATTTCATAGCGCCCACCGTCCCTGGTGAACAGTGGGAACTCGTAGTTTGTCATCTCCATGCCTTCTAGTGCCAACTTCAGAACGCGATCAACATCTTCACGGTATTCTTCACGAATGAACGTCTCGACCAGCGGCTTTCCCAGCATCTCTTCCTTCGACAGAAGAGAAATCTCTGCGACCTTCTGGTTCCACTCGGTCACTTTCCCATCAGTGTCAATGCCAAATATCGGGGCATTTGCGTGCTCGATGATCCTTCTCAAGTCATCTGCGACTCTGCTGATCTCATTCATGGCCTGACGGAGCGTAGTAATATCCTGCCCAATGCCAATCATGCCAACAACTTCGCCAGAAGCGTCCTTACGTGTCGCAGCGTTCAACAGCACCAAAACCAAACTGCCGTCTTTGTGGATGAGCGGAAACTCGAAGTGAGTCGTTTCAATTCCATGGCAAGCATCCTCAATGGCACGTCCGACTTGCTCACGGTTGTCTCCGAGGATGAAAGTCTCAACCAAGGGCTTGCCGAGTGCCTCTTCGCGAGTGTAACCTGATAGCACTGCTGCCTTGTCATTCCACTCAGTGACCTCGCCCTGCGTGTTCACACCGAAGATGGGCGCATTGGCGCTTCGGATCAGCCTTGCAAGATCCTCCGCTATGTGCCTCTGCTTCACGGCCATTTGCCTAATTTCAGTGATGTCGTGGCCAACGCCGATGACTCCAGTGACGTCGCCATTACCACCACGTGTTGCAGTGGCGTTCATCAGCATGTCGCGCTGTTCTCCAGCTTTAGTGATCAAGGGGAACTCGAAGTTTGATGTCTCCTCTCCGCTGAGAGCTTTCAGCAGCACATACGCAACCTGGTGCTGGTAGTCCTCCACGACAAGTCTCTGAACCAAGCGCTGACCAAGGATCTCTTCCTTGGAGTACCCTGAGAGCGCAGCTGCCTTGCGATTCCACTCTGTGACACAACCCTGGACATCAGCACCAAAAATCGGCGCATTGGCAGTGTCGATCAACCGTGCCAAGTCTTTGGCAATGCGCTCTGACATGCGTCTCTGGATGTTCAGCTCCGTAATATCCTGCCCGACTCCCACTACACCAGTGATCTCACCAGACTGACCACGACGTGATGTGGCGTTGAGGAGAATCTCTCTTTTGTCACCCTTTCGAGTGTAAAGGGGCAAGTCGAAATTGTTGACGTCCAGACCTTGGAGGGCTCGTTCGAAAACTTCCCTGACAGCATCCTGCTCGTCCACATGGATGAAGCTCTCAACCATTGGTTTGCCAATGACACTCCTCTTGTCATATCCAGTCAATTTGGATGCCATTCGGTTCCATTCCGTGACATTGCCTTGAGTGTCGATGCCAAAGATGGGCGCATTTGCCGTGTCAACCAAGCGGGCCAAGTCTTCGGCCACACTCTTTGAATACGTCATTGCGTTGCCCAGCTCTGTGATGTCTTGACCGACACCAACCACACCAATGATCTGGTTTGCTGCATCGCGGCGTGCAGTGGCATTGAGCAGAATGTGGACTTTCCGTCCATCCTTTGTCAACAGTGGGAATTCGAAGTTTGCTGTCTCACAGCCCTCGCATGCACGATTCAGGACCATCTGCACCTTTTGTTGGTACTCGCAGGAGATGAATTCCTGCACCAGAGGCTTGTTCAATGTCTCCTCCTTAGAATAGCCCGATAGCTCAGCTGCCTTCTTGTTCCACTCTGTGACCTTGCCCTCCACGTTGACCCCGAAGATGGGCGCATTGGCTGTTTCGATGAGGCGTGACAAGTCATCAGCAATTCGATGTTGCTCAGCAATCAAAGCTCTGAGTTCAGTGATGTCCTGACCGACACCAATGACACCTGTGATGCTCCCATCGGCTCCACGTCTTGTTGTAGCGTTCAGCAGGATTTCCCTTCGCTGCCCATCCTTTGTGAAGAGCGGAAACTCATAGTTTGCGGTCTCATCACCCTCCAATGCCCTCTTCAAGACGCGGTCCACAGCCTTCCGATATTCTGCAGAAATGAAAGTCTGCACCAGCGGCTTGCCGACTGTTTCCTCCTTCTGCCATCCAGAAATCTCTGCGGCCCTCTGGTTCCATTCCGTTACCCTTCCCGCTGTGTCAACTCCAAAGATTGGAGCATTTGCTGTGTCAATAAGGCGCATGAGATCATCAGCAATGCGGGTTGTCTCATTCATCAATTTGCGAAAATTTGTGATGTCTTGCCCTACACCAACAACGCCAGTCACGTCACCCTTCTCATCGCGTCGAGTAGTTGCATTGAGCAGAATGTCAATGCGCTTGCCATCTTTGGTCATCAACGGAAATTCGAAATTTGCTGCCTCCTCCCCATGGCAAGCCTGTGACAGTACAGCCTGCACCTTCTCCTTGTATTCCTCAGTAATGAAGTCATCAACCAACGGCCTGCCCATGGTCTCTGCCTTGGAATATCCGGACAGCTCCGCTGCTTTCCTGTTCCACTCAGTTACATGGCAGTCTATGTTTACACCGAAGATAGGAGCGTTGGCAGTTTCAATCAGACGAGACAAGTCATCAGCTATGCGATGTTGCTCTGCTGTGATGCTGCGTAGCTCCGTGATATCTTGCCCCACCCCAATGACGCCAATAACTTCTCCATCCGCACCTCTGCGAGGTGTAGCATTGAGAAGAATGTCTCGCCTCTGCATGTCCTTGGTGAATAATGGGAATTCAAAGTTTGCAGTTTCTATTCCGGCCAAGGCCATTCCGAGGACTCTGTCCACCTCCTCGCAGTAGTCTTCTGATATGAAACACTTCACCAGGGGTTTGCCATATGTGTCCGTTTTTTCCCAGCCAGAGAGACTGGCTGCTTTCTGGTTCCACTCCTCAACATAACCTTTTGTGTCAATGCCAAAAATCGGTGCATTTGCAGTGTCGATCAGTCGGGTCAAATCATCTGCAATCCGCTCTGTTTCGTTCATGGCCTGACGCAAATTTGTGATATCCTGACCGACTCCTACCACTCCTGTCACATGGCCTTTTTCATCCCTTCGTGTTGTCGCATTCAACAAGATGTCGATTCGCTTTCCATCTTTGGTGACCAAAGGAAACTCAAAGTTTGCTGCCTCTTCTCCCTGACAGGCCATCGTCAACACAGCCTGTACTTTCTCTTTGTAATCAAAGGTGATGAAGTCCTCAACCAAAGGGCGGCCCATGGTCTCTTCTTTGGAATAACCCGACAGCTCTGCAGCCTTCCGGTTCCATTCCGTCACACGGCCCTCAGTGCTTACTCCAAAGATCGGGGCATTCGCAGTATCAATCAATCGCGACAGATCATCTGCAATGCGATGCTGTTCCGCTGTGATCGCCCGGAGCTCCGAGATATCCTGTCCTACACCAATGACTCCAGTAACTTCCCCGTCCGCACCTCGGCGAGTAGTAGCATTTAGCAGAATGTCTCTTCTCTGGTCGGATCGAGTGTACAAGGGGAACTCAAAGTTGGCTGTCTCATCGCCAGCTAAAGCCTGCTCCAACACCTTTTTGACTTCTGCCCTGTAATCCTCAGAGATAAAGCACTCCACCAATTGTTTACCAACAGTGTCTTCCTTGTTCCAACCCGAAAGGCCTGCAGACTTCTGATTCCATTCTGTGACACGGCCTTCAGTATCAATGCCAAAGATAGGCGCATTCGCAGTGTCAATAAGTCTTGTGAGATCGTCGGCAATGAGAGTTGTTTCATTCATTGCCTGGCGTAAGTTGGTGATGTCCTGGCCAACACCAACCACACCAGTTACTTCACCCTTTTCATCTCTTCGAGTGGTTGCATTCAACAAAATTTCAATTCGTTTACCTTCTTTGGTGATCAGCGGGAACTCAAAGTTCGCTGTTTCCACACCCTGCATCGCTTGTGTAAGCACTGCTTGCACTTGCAACTTATAATCAAGGATGATGAAATCTTCAACTAAAGGTCGGCCCATTGTCTCTTGTTTAGAATATCCTGACAACTCAGCTGCTTTCTTGTTCCACTCAGTAACGCGCCCATCCACACCGACACCAAAGATTGGTGCATTGGCACTGTCAATCAACCGAGCCAGATCCTCAGCAATCCGATGCTGTTCTGCAGTGATCGCCCGGAGCTCCGAGATGTCCTGACCAACACCAATGACACCAATGACTTCACCATCGGCACCTCGTCGAGTAGTGGCATTGAGCAAGATTTCCCTTCTCTGGCCGTCTTTTGTGAACAGAGGGAACTCGAAGTTCGCAGTTTCATCTCCTGCCAGCGCTTTGACCAGCACTCCGTTGACCATTTCTCTGTAATTTTCGGAGATAAAACACTCAACCAAAGGTTTCCCAATGGATTCTTTGTTTGTCCACCCTGAAAGACCGGCAGCCTTCTGGTTCCATTCTGTCACTCGGCCTTCTGTGTCAATTCCAAAAATTGGTGCGTTGGCATGGTCAATTAGGCGGGTTAGATCATCCGCTACTCGGCGAGTCTCGGTCATTGCTTGGCGCAAATTTGTGATGTCCTGTCCAACACCCACAACACCTGTGATCTCACCTTTCTCATCACGGCGTGTGGTGGCATTGAGAAGGATGTCGATTCGCTTTCCATCCTTGGTGACCAGAGGAAACTCAAAGTTTGCAGCTTCCTCTCCTTGGCAAGCCATTGTAAGGACGGCTTGAACTTTCTCTTTGTATTCTGCAGTGATGAAGTGCTCAACCAAAGGGCGTCCCAAGGTCTCCTCTTTGGGGTACCCAGAAAGCTCTGCAGCCTTGCGATTCCATTCGGTCACCCTTCCTGCTGTACTCACGCCAAAAATCGGTGCATTGGCAGTGTCAATAAGTCGTGATAGATCACTGGCAATTCTGTGCTGCTCGGCAGTCACTGCTCGTACTTCTGTGATGTCTTGCCCTACCCCAATCACTCCAGTGATTGCTCCATCAGCTCCACGTCGAGTTGTCGCATTCAGCAAAATTTCACGGCGAAGACCATTCTTAGTAAACAGTGGAAATTCGAAGTTTGCAGTCTCTTTTCCCTGTAACGCCATCGTCAGAACTCTGCTGACTTCCTGCCGGTATTCAGCTGTTATGAATTTCTCAACCAAAGGTTTCCCAACAGTCTCACTCTTGTCCCACCCGGCAATAGATGCTGCCATCTGATTCCACTCGTTGACTCTTCCTTTGGTGTCAATCCCAAAAATAGGAGCGTTAGCCGTATCAATCAAACGCATTAAGTCATCTGCCACCAGGGTTGTCTCATTCATTGCTTGACGCAGGTTGGTGATATCTTGTCCAACGCCAACCACACCAGTGACTTCACCAATTTCATCACGGCGGGTTGTCGCATTTAGCAAAATATCAATTTGCTTCCCATTTTTGGTGACTAGAGGGAACTCAAAGTTTGCGGCCTCTTGCCCAGTAATTGCCTGATTAAGTACTGTCTGTACCTTCTCTCTGTATTCAACAGTGATGAAGTGTTCCACCAGTGGGCGGTCCAGTGTCTCTTGCTTGGAATAACCTGACAACTCTGCGGCCTTTCTGTTCCACTCCGTCACTCGACCTGTGGTGCTGACTCCGAAGATTGGGGCATTTGCAGTTTCAATCAACCGAGACAAGTCATCAGCAATGCGATGCTGCTCTGCAGTGATGCTGCGCAGTTCTGTAATATCTTGACCCACACCAATGACACCCTGGATCTCCCCGTTTGCACCACGTCTTGTTGTAGCATTGAGCAAAATTTCGCGCCGCTGACCATGTTTTGTAAACAGCGGGAACTCAAAGTTGGCGGTGTCTGAGCCTTGAAGTGCAAGGGTGAGGACCCGACTTACATCCTTTCGATAGTCCTCTGATATGAAAGAATCAACTAATGGCTTTCCTACGGCTTCCTCTTTGACCCATCCTGAAAGTGCAGCAGCCTTCTGGTTCCATTCTGTTACTCGGCCGTCTGTGCCAATCCCAAAAATAGGTGCATTGGCAGTGTCAATGAGTCTTGTTAGGTCATCCGCGACCAACAAGGTTTCATTCATTGCCTGGCGCAAGTTTGTGATGTCCTGACCTACCCCTACAACACCTGTTACAATGCCTTTCTCATCTCTCCGGGTTGTTGCGTTCAGCAAGATGTCAATTCTCTTGCCATCTTTTGTCACAAGGGGAAATTCGAAGTTGGCTTTCTCTTTACCTTGACATGCCATTGTCAGTACAGCCTGGACTTTTGCTTTGAATTCTGAAGTAATGAAATCCTCCACTAAAGGCCGCCCCATTGTCTCCTGTTTTGAATAACCAGAAAGCTCTGCAGCCTTCCTGTTCCACTCAGTGACACGACCATCGATGCTCACTCCAAAGATGGGTGCATTGGCACTGTCGATCAGTCGGGATAGGTCATCGGCAATGCGATGTTGCTCTGCCGTGATGGCTCGAAGCTCGGAAATGTCCTGTCCTACGCCAATGACTCCCGTGACTCGACCATCTGCGCCACAACGAGTAGTGGCATTTAGCAGGATCTCTCGTCTTTGTCCAAATCTGGTAAACAGAGGAAACTCAAAATTGGCAGTCTCATGTCCATTTAAGGCCTCCTCCAACACCCGCTTTACTTCTGACCTGTACTCCTCACTTATGAAGTATTCTACTAAAGGCTTCCCAACAGTGTCTGTCTTCTCCCATCCAGAAAGAGCAGCAGCCTTTTGGTTCCATTCAGTCACCCGCCCTTCAGTATCAATTCCGAAAATCGGCGCATTTGCTGTATCAATCAGTCGAGTGAGATCATCTGCCACCAGAGCTGTTTGATTCATTGCCTGTCTCAGGTTAGTGATGTCTTGACCAACACCAACCACCCCTGTGACTTCGCCCTTTTCATCTCTGCGCGTAGTAGCATTCAGCAAGATATCAATTCGCTTTCCGTCCTTAGTCACCAATGGGAACTCAAAATTGGCTGCCTCCACACCACGACAGGCTTGTGTAAGCACCGCTTGCACTTTCTCTTTATAGTCAACAGTGATGAAGTCTTCAACTAGTGGACGGTCCATTGTCTCTTCCTTTGCATATCCCGATAACTCTGCTGCTTTCTTGTTCCACTCAGTAACGTGTCCATTCACACTGACCCCGAAGATTGGTGCATTAGCTGTCTCGATCAGGCGTGAAAGATCATCTGCAATGCGGTGCTGCTCTGCTGTGATGCTACGCAACTCTGTGATATCCTGCCCTACACCAATAACACCTGTAATCTCCCCATCTCCACCGCGTCGAGTAGTGGCATTGAGCAAGATTTCTCTCCTTTGACCATCTTTGGTGAAGAGGGCGAACTCAAAGTTTGCTGTCTCATCCCCCACAAGTGCCTTCTGGAGAACTCTATTCACTGCATCTCTGTAGTCCTTAGAGATAAATTGACTGACAAGCGGCTCTCCTACAGTATCTTGTTTACTCCAGCCGGACAGCTGTACTGCCTTCTGGTTCCACTCCGTCACACAACCTGAGGTGTCAATGCCAAAGATTGGTGCATTTGCTGTGTCAATCAATCGAGTGAGATCATCTGCTACCCTGCGAGTTTCATTGATAGCTTGGCGAAGATCGGTAATATCCTGACCAACTCCAACAACACCGGTAACGTTTCCTTTTTCGTCGCGCCTGGTGGTTGCATTGAGCAGGATATCGATTCGTTTACCATCTTTGGTCATGAGGGGAAACTCAAAGTTTGCAGCTTCCACACCATTGCAAGCTTGGACCAAGACGGCTCGCACCTTCTCTTTGTACTCCAACGTGATGAAATCCTCCACAAGTGGCCTTCCAAGGGTCTCCTCCTTGGAATATCCAGAGAGCTCGGCTGCTTTCCTGTTCCACTCAGTAACGCGTCCAGTTGTAGACACACCAAAAATAGGGGCAGTTGCAGTGTCAATAAGTCGTGAAAGGTCATCCGCAATTCGATGTTGTTCAGCAGTGACGGCACGAACTTCAGTAATGTCTTGCCCAACACCAATCACGCCTGTCACACGACCATCGGCACCCCTACGAGCAGTAGCATTCAGCAATATTTCACGCCGTAGTCCATCCCTTGTGAAAAGTGGAAATTCAAAGTTGGCAGTATCCTGTCCCTTCAAAGCCATGGTCAACACGCGGTCAACCTCTCGCCGGTACTCTTCTGAGATAAATCTCTCGACAAGTGGTTTGCCGATAGACTCCTCTCTCTTGTAACCAGAAATTGCTGCTGCCATTTGGTTCCACTCTGTGACGCAACCCTTTGTATCGATGCCAAAGATAGGGGCGTTTGCTGTGTCAATGAGACGCATGAGGTCATCAGCTACGAGCGTAGTCTCATTCATGGCTTGGCGAAGGATAGTGATATCCTGCCCTACACCAACAACTCCAGTCACATTGCCTTTCTCATCCCTTCGGGTGGTTGCATTCAACAGAATGTCGATTCTCTGCCCATCCTTCGTCACAAGAGGGAACTCAAAATTAGCTGTTTCAATGCCTTGGCAGGCCTGGTGGAGGATTTTGTGCACTTTTTCCCTATAATCAAGTGTGATAAACTCTTGAACCAAGGGTCTGCCCATTGTTTCCTCCTTGGTGAAACCTGACAATTCAGCTGCCTTTCTGTTCCACTCTGTCACGCAGCCATCAGTGGTTACACCAAAAATAGGTGCATTGGCACTCTCGATGAGCCGAGACAGGTCGTCTGCAATCCGGTGCTGCTCGGCAGTGATGGCAAGGAGCTTCGTGATATCTTGTCCAACGCCAATCACGCCGGTGATCGCACCATCAGCACCACGTCTAGTCGTTGCATTGAGCAGGATTTCTCGCCGCTGCCCGTCTTTTGTGAATAGCGGAAATTCAAAGTTCGCAGTCTCGTTACCTGAAAGGGCCATTGTCAGAACCCTGTTCACTTCCTGTCGGTACTCCTCGGAGATGAAGCAGTCAACAAGGGGCTTCCCATAAGTCTCTTGTTTGTCATATCCAGATATTTCCCCTGCCTTCTGATTCCATTCTGTCACACGGCCTCCAGTGTCAATGCCAAAGATAGGTGCGTTTGCGGTGTCAATAAGTCTTGTGAGATCGTCGGCAATGAGAGTGGTCTCATTCATTGCCTGGCGAAGATTTGTGATGTCCTGACCAACCCCAACCACACCCTTCACCATCCCTTGAGCATCTCGACGCGTGGTGGCATTCAGAAGAATGTCAATTCGCTTGCCATCTTTGGTAACAAGCGGGAATTCGAAGTTCGTAGCTTCTATGTTGTTTTGAGCTTGAGTGAGGACAGCCTGGACTTTATCTTTGTACTCTTCGGTGATAAATTCCTCCACGAGTTTCCAGCCCATGGTTTCCTCCTTGGAATAACCAGACAAGTCTGCTGCACATCTGTTCCATTCCGTAACGCATCCGTTGGTGTCAACACCAAATATAGGTGCATTTGCAGTATCAATAAGCCGGGAAAGGTCATCAGCAATTGTGTGTTGCTCTGCAGTGATAGCCCGCAGCTCCGTGATATCTTGTCCTACCCCAATGACCCCAGTGATCTCCCCGTCTGCACCGCGTCGTGCAGTTGCATTGAGGAGCAGATCACGCCTCCTGCCATCCTTTGCAAACAAGGGAAACTCGTAGTTGGCAGTTTCGTTGCCAGCAAGGGCATTTGAAAGCACCTTGCTCACATCCTCCCTATAAGCAGGAGCTATAAACGCCTCAACAAGAGGCTTGCCAAGCGACTCCTCTTTTTTCCATCCAGATAGCGCGGCCGCTTTCTGGTTCCACTCTGTGACATTACCTTCAATGTTAATGCCAAAAATTGGAGCATTTGCTGTATCGATCAGTCTGGTAAGGTCATCAGCAACAAGAGTGCTTTCACTCATCGCTTTTCGCATTTCTGTGATTTCTTGACCAACTCCAACAACACCGGTGACAGCTCCGCTCTCATCTCTCCGGGGTGTTGCGTTCAACAAAATGTCAATACGTTTCCCAGCCTTGTTGATGAGAGGAAACTCGAAATTTGCTGTTTCCACACCCTTGCAAGCTTGAGTCAGAACTGATTGCACCCTTTCCCTGTACTCTTCCGTGATGAATTGTTGCACAAGAGGCTTCCCCATGGTCTCTTGGGAAAGATATCCAGACAGCTCTGCCGCTTTCTTGTTCCACTCTGTCACAAGACCTTCAACGTTCACACCAAAGATTGGAGCATTTGCTGTCTCGATCAGCCTTTGCAGGTCATCCGCAATCCGATGCTGTTCTTTGGTAATGCTTCGCAGTTCGGTGATGTCTTGGCCGACTCCAATCACGCCAGTTACCTCACCATCAGCACCCCGGCGTGTTGTCGCATTGAGCAGTAACTCACGCCGTCTTCCATCTTTGGTGTAAAGGGCGAACTCAAAATTAGCTGTTTCATCCCCTGCCAAAGCTTTGGTCAACACCGCACCCACTTCATCCGAACAGTCAGCAGAGATGAACCACTCCACCAAATTCTTGCCAACAGCTTCCTCTTTGGTCCAACCACAGATCGATGCTGCCCGCTGATTCCACTCAGACACGTTGCCATGAGTGTCAATACCGAAGATTGGCGCATTCGCTGTGTCAATCAAACGGGTAAGATCATCTGCGACATGACTCGTCTCGTTGATTGAGTGACGCAGCGATGTGATGTCTTGCCCAACTCCCATGACACCTGTGATGCTCCCCTTGGCATCACGACGTGTGGTGGCATTGAGGAGGATGTCAACTCGATTTCCACCCTTTGTTACGAGTGGGAATTCAAAGTTTGCTGCCTCAACTCCCTGACATGCCTCTGTCAGAACACGCTGTACCTTTTCTTTGTACTCATTGGTTATGAAGCACTCCACGAGTGGACGGCCAAGTGTCTCCTCTTTCGAGAAACCGGACAAAGCGGCCGCTTTTCGGTTCCACTCTGTCACGAGGCCATCGGTGCTTACACCAAATATCGGTGCATTTGCGGTTTCAATTAGCCTCGAAAGATCGTCTGCATTGCGGTGTTGCTCAGCACGCAGACTTCGCAACTCAGTGATGTCCTGCCCCACACCAATCACCCCTGTGATCTCACCATCGGTCCCCCTCCGGGTGGTGGCATTCAGAAGGATGTCTCGCCTCTGGCCATCCTTTGAAAACAACGGGAACTCGTAGTTCGCCGTTTCGGTGCCTGCAAGGGCCATGGTCAATACTCGATTGACTTCTGATCTGTATTCTTCAGATATAAACTTTTCTACCATTGGCTTGCCCAATGTCTCCTCCCTTGTCCATCCTGAAATTGACTCTGCTTTCTGGTTCCACTCCGTGACAAGACCGTCAGAGTCAATTCCAAAAATGGGGGCATTCGCTGTGTCTATGAACCGCTGAAGGTCATTTTCAAACCATCGTCTTGCCGCGTTGTTTTTTGTCATCCTGCTGGGGGCAGGCGACTGAGCAGCCGGGAAAGACACAACTACACATGCCTTTTAAA
>Ga0247567_1000017_pt1 | contig 14260 bp, 8 predicted proteins | sample 15RmetaT_FD_190373 | JGI IMG/M metagenome (GOLD analysis project Ga0247567, IMG submission 190373) | Metatranscriptome of seawater microbial communities from Monterey Bay, California, United States - 15R (Metagenome Metatranscriptome) | ecosystem: Environmental > Aquatic > Marine > Coastal...
TCGTTAAATGTATCAGTTTCAAATACGTCTGTAAATAGTTCTTTTCGGGCCATAACTCTATTTATTCATTTTAACGATGAGTGTTTTAACTAAATCTTTTAACTCTGATATTTCACCTTTTAAGTCTGCAATTTCTTTTACAGATTTTTTATTATATTTCTTTCTTAGTAAGGCAGCTTTATATCCAGAAGAATCATTATTTAGTATTGCATTTGTTTTATTGTCTCGTTCAAGTGCAGTGTTTTCTTTTACTATTAATTTCATTTTAGATAGTTGCAATTGCTCTAAAGTCCTTTACTGTAGGAACAAGAGCGTGATCATTAGAAACTAAAACAATTTTAATTTGGAAAGATGTGAAGAGCGGTAATACTGGAGAATCAGCTGAGAAATCTCGTGTATATTGAATTTCGCTATAGTCATCAAAATCGTTAATTGGTATTGGAGTAGATGGATCAATTCTTTCGAATGCAACATCTTCAATATTATCTTCTGATCTTTTAAATCGGGCGTATACTAATACGTTACTATCAGCATATGGTTTATTAATGTTAAGATATGAATCTAATCTATCTGAAGCATTATTGAGAGCAACTTCCTTAGTCATATAGACCGCAGTTGCATTACCGTGATCTGCTGATAGTTCTGAATCAAATTGTGCAGGAGGACTCGCATCATCAATCTGCATTAAACTATCTGTAGGATTAGGGCTACTTGCAGTACCATCTTCTGGTCCAATAATATTCTTAACAGCAATAAGCGAGATACGATCTAAGTCAACTACTGGAGATACTTTTGAGTTCTCGCTCTCCATAGTAATTCTTATCTTTATATTCGAATTATTTGTAATTGGTGTAGTAGTAGAAATATAATGGTTTTCGTTTGGAACAATTATTTCATAACTTGATCCACCATCAACTGAAATTTCGTATAGTACTTCTGTTTCTGGATGTTCGATAAAGTCAGTGTTCAACTGAATTTGTGAGAACTCAAGTGGACCATCACTTTCGTCAGTTACAGCAGAACTAATTCCACTTGCTTCCAATATAATATGTCCAGATGTCTGATAGTCTGCTCTTCGAACAACCATCTTAAAGTCTTTCATTTGGTCAGGTGTCCAAGTCGAAGCATTCTGAGATTTGAATGATACACCTAAGAATGGGTTCTTTGAAATATATTCACCAGTTGTAACATCATCTTTACCTACTTCAGATAACCATTGACGATAGTGTGATGAATTTGATTCAGTAACAATAGCATATTCAGTACCATATTGAAGATATAGAGGAGAGTCAAACTCAAACGTTGTTGCAGCAGTTGCATCTGCGCTTGTTGCTACTTCGTTTGGTTGTTTTATCACATCGCTTAACGGGACACGGCGTTGAGTAGGCATACCGTTTTCAACTTCAACTAGATACATTTTAATTGGAACATTCTTAGTAGATACGTGACTAAAATATAGATCTACTGAATGAATGAAAATACCAGTTGGATTTTCTCCAATAATAAATGATTGTGCTAATGGATCATACCACTGTGTACGAGTAACACCGGTTGAAGACTGGATTCGAGAGTGAGTAATACGTTGATCTTGTCTAACAACTGTTCGTGTAGTAATAAGAGTTCTTTGCTTAGTTTGAACTTTACCTTGAGCAGTATATACTGCATCTGCGCTTGTAGTAGCTGCAGGATCAGTAGCAGTTTTACCATCAGATAGAATAACCTTTCTTTCACCAGCTGAAAATTGATGCTCTGAATTATTTGGTATAACAAACCAACCATACACCTCACCCTTATTATCAGTAACAATATCACCGCCACTACCTGCAATTGATGTATTAGATTGATTATGATAAACTCGCACTGAAGCATTTTCAGACCATTCTTTATAATCACCTTCTACAACACCAGTAGCATATTTTGTAATATCTTCACCATCAAAAAATACCTTTAGCTTTGTATTAGGTTTGAATAACTTACCCTTAAAGTAAACTTTACGAGCACGAATAAATGGTACAAAACTTACATCAATTACACGATCATCTTTTTGGCGAGTAACGCTATTTATTCTAGCAGTAGTTCTAATTCCTGTTCGCACCTGTTTTGATTCAGTAGTAGTAGTAGTAACTCTACGAACCCAACCTCTACCGGGACCTCGGCCCCAAGGAATTCCAGTGCGGTCTCTTCGTTCTTTAGTAGTTCGTGTTACAGGTCGACCCGTCCATGTAGTTTGCCAAGAATTCCATCGTGTACCCATTTGATTAACACGATTAACTTCTGCTCTTAAGTCAGAAAGACTTCCGCCAACTTCGTTTACAATATTTGGCGCTCTTCGAGTTTCCATCCACTCGTCAGATGACGGAGAAAGTTTGAAAGAACCTAACCAAGTTGCAACATCATAAGGATTAACACTGATTGATACTGCAGCTTTTTGCTGATCAATCCATGCTGGACCAGTTGAATACGAAAGAGTAGCAATTCCATCATTAATCGATACATTATTAGTATCTTGACTATTGCCAGTTTGTGTAAATGGGATGCTGCGTGTTTCGAAATACGGTCGAAGAATTGGATCTTCCGAATCCATTGAACAATTATAATGCGAATCAAATATATTTCCTACATCGTGACCAGCAAAACTATCAACAATAATTCCGTTCTTAAACCTATCGTATGGGTTACCAGAAGATGTTTCAAATATTTGCTTACCGTTAGCTTCTCTTTCAAGTAACGATAGAGTAGTATAATATTCTAGATTATTTACTCGCGAATTAATATTACCGATATCTCGCATTGTGTATCTACGATTATCGATAAAACTTGTTTCGATCATGGTATGGCAAAACGTATATGCCGGAACATGGAGAGTATAGAGGTGCATCGCTGTTGATGGAATACTCGGCTCTTCAGGAACTACGTTTGGAATACCTTCAATAAGTTTAAATTCACTTTCACGAGTAACAACTAGTTTATCAACACGAGAAAGATAATATTGGATTTGAGCGTCTATAGTACTATTAGGATCTAAGTGTGTACCAGCATCACCACCACCGAGTTTAGCTCTAAAGTCAAGAGCATCAGAAAGTCGAATATCTTTATACGATGGAATCTCTGGATAATCAACTGAATACGAATCAACTGAGAAGTAATCTCCTCCTCCATGTGCAAAATACGTATAAGATATTTTAAGTCCACCTGTACCAGCACCAGAAGCAGTTATTTCAGGACCAATATATTTAACCTTTCCTTTCTTATAACAACCATCTCTTTGACCATTATCAAGAATAAAAAGCTCCTTATCAATATTATTACCGGCAAAATCTTGAGCCGATGTTATTGCAATAATATCATGATTAGCTAATTCAATCTCGGTGTTTGTATTAACAGTGGTATTATCTCCCGACAACACTTCGTCTGTAATAGATGTAAGAGCTTTTGCCTTTTTAGTTAAGCTTGTACGATATGATGCTATAACCGACACTGTGCCGTTGGTATCAATACCAGAGCTCGTAAGTGTTACTTGATTATTATTTGTTTCTTCGTTGCGCACCGCTTGACTCACCGCTTTTATATTACCGCTAGCATCAATTATGATATATGAATCAGTACCGAATTCTTCGAATCTATCAGGACTAGTTAGCTGAAGTACTACTGTAGTTGCTGTTGGAGATTGAGGAGTAAATACTTTTCTTGCAGTAAACTCGATTTCTTCAGATTGGTTTTTAACCGACTTAATAAAATCAGCTGGAAGTTTATAAATTGATTTATTGTATTGTGGATCATATAGACCAACACCATCAGTAGTATCTATTGTAAAACTAAATGCTCCACTTGTAATTGTAGTTGCTCCTGTTAAAGAAGTATAAGAACCAGCAAATTGAATATCATAAACATACAACCTATATTGCGATCCGTTTCTTTCAATTGAACGCACTCTACATGTAGCAAAAGTATTAGATCCACCTGTATCTGTAATATCATATACTGTATCTACATCAAATGAAGGTGCTCCAGTAAACACAGTACCTAAAAGATATGAACCAAGATTAGCGTTACTATACGTTTGTTGAAACTCTGAAGTCGTACGGGCTTTTCTTCCTACAACATTAATTTTTTCGGGTTCAGCAATTCGATAACCATCGACGTATGCTACAGATGGTTCAACACCTACTACAAAACGTGATTCACCAAATTTGATTCTATCTGCTTCTGATTTCTCGGATAATTGACCAGCAGCTACCCCAGAAATATCATTAGCAGGAATAACGACATCGCTATCAAGCATTTGCTCTGCGCTATATACCCCACGACCACATTTAGAATCGTCTGTAGTATCATTATAGAATCCAGTAATATCAATAAGATACGGGTCTAATGTATAGTCTCCGCTTTCTTCTCGTGTACGTTCAGCTAATACGTCTGTAATTCCGCTAAATTCTGGTCGAGCAACTTGAACAACTGCGCTATCATCAACTTCTAAAAGAGATAGCGTATCACCTACAGGCGTATTATAACCAAAAATCTTTTCATGACCATCAATAAAGAGTTCGTCATTATCTGAAACATCTTTACTTAAGATTGACAATTGAAGATCAATCGTATAACGATCTGCACCTGGTGCAGTTTCATTTGGATAACCAGCAGCGTTATCAAGTAAGGATCTATCCATTTGGTAGTTTACAATAGTTTCAACTACTTTAAAAACAAGTTTAGCATTAATAAGGTAATCGTCTGCAGGAACCTTTGCGTAAATATCTTGATCTTCAGCATAAACAAATTGACCTTTAACAAAGAATACACCTTCTTCGGATTTTGCATGAATAGCTTTACCAGTATCGACTACAGTACCGAAATTTGTTCCAGCCGCATATTGAGTTTGCAACTCAGTTTCAACAAGATTAGCTAATTCTACAACCTGTGAAGGACTTGCTAAATGATCAAACTCTTGTACATTATCGCCGTTATCATCTTGTACCGAGTTAAGATACTTGATAAAAAATCTAAATCTATTTGTTTCTGGAAGAGCTTGATAGTGCAATACCTCAGCATTAATAAAAGGCTGAGGACTTACTGCAGGATTATAATCAAGTCGAATTTCATTAACAAGGTTTAAATACGGAACCAATCCAGTAATAAGTGCTGGATCTATATCTAAATCGACATAACTTATAGAACGATCTAGTGTTGCTTCTGTAGCTAATTCGGGAACTGGACCTTCTTTAAAAACACCTCTACCAACTTTGTCAATTTGATTTTGTAGAATAGACTGCATCTGGTTAAGTTCGCGCACTTGTACGCTAACACCAGGTTTAAAAAGAATCCGAAGAAAGTTCTTTTCCTCAGCCGTCTTATTATTAAAATTAATGTCTTCTACCGCAAAATCGTCGACATATGGTGGGACTTGATAAGTTTTTATGGCCATTAGAATTGAATAACAAGTTTTACTTCATCAGTTTGATTATAGTTTCTATTTATAGGCTTTCTATTCTCATAAAAAATAACTTCACCTGTTTGTGGTAAGTACTCAGGATCTTCACAGCTAAGAACCGGATATTCTTCATTGTCCCAGAAACCCGCTATACTTGTAATTTTTACTTTTCTATCTTCTCCTTCTGTAGGTGAAAACTTTTTAAAGTTAACAAGAGGTGAACTATTTTGGTGATAATATAATCTTTCATTTACATTATCCGCATAGTCTAACCATGCTTTTGCTCCGGTACCTTCTTGTTCAATAATAAAATCTCGGCCGATATAATCTCTTTGTAAAGAAGAAGCTGTAAGTGTTAGATACTTTAATGCGTCATACGCTTCTTCACTTGTATAGAAGCCTTCGTTAGTATCGTCGTCATTATCCGTTAAAGATGTTACAGCTGGGTTTCTTTCAGGATTTTTTACTAAACTAATCTGACGAATATCAACGTTGTAACCAACTGGTGCTTCTCCATCAACTTCACCAATAAAATCGACTGCAATACCAGCATAATAAGAAGGAAGATCATTGTCAGGATATTTTCCTAAACCTTCATATGGTAAAACATATGGTATAATATCAATATCTTCATTAATAACCTCATTACCCGTTGCACCGACTTTTACTAAAATAGAAGCAGATAAAAAGTCTTTTACCCAAGCCGCATCGTTATTACCATCTAACTTATATTTGATCGATTCAATACCATTAGGACCGAATGTTACATTAAACTGAGGTTCAGTTGTATTATTCTCGTGTATTACTACGTCAGTTCGTGGTTCAATTGCTCCACCAGGACCGCCATCACGATTTGTACCAACTATTTTTATTACACAATTGTCAGAGGTAACACTTGCTCCTCCTCCATTAATAACTTTAAAATCATAAATTAAACCACCAGTGGCATTATATGGTTCTTCAATTCCAGGCGTAGGATATGTATAATTTACAAACTGATCTGTGTAAAATTTAGAATCTTCATCTAAAGATGTTACATACGCCCAAACATAACCTTCACCATTAGAAAGCCTTTGCGGTGTGTGATAACTTAGTTCTGGTGCACCTGCTCCAGATGGAATAGCTGTAGTTGATTCCATGATCTCTCCGTTGCTATCAACATTAGAAAGACACATATAGATTCTATCATTAGAAGTAACATAGCATGGATAATGTGCAACACCATCGATTGTTTCGTAATCAAAACATCTTGGATCGGTTGGATCGTATACCTTATAGATACGATTGAATGCCCAATTGTTTCTCGGGATAACGTTAAAAACCTCTGCTGACTTTGTTCTTACTAGAACCATAAGATTCTCTAACACGTCGTTCTTATTAACAATTGTGTCAGTTGGTAAAGGAGCAGAAAATTGTCTGCTATATTCAGTTACCTGATTGCCTTCAGCATCAGCTGTATCAGACCAACTATCTGTCTTACCTAATCCAATAAAGTAGTCATCTACCGTTGAAGTTTTAATATCATTAGTAAAAATCTTTCGGGAGTTTTTTCTAAATTCTGATGTAATTATTGCTGCCATAATCTTATTTATATAAGTTGTAAATAGTTAATATCTTTAAACGAGATTAAAATAATCTGGTATCATTAGTACCAACCATGTTTGTTTTGAAGTGACGGGCCGAATACGATGAACATCACCAGTATTAAATTCAATTGCTCCATATTTGGGAACTTGGACTATTCCGTCTTTAAATTCTATTGAATTGCCACTTGTTAATGCGATTGAAAAGAACTTTCCAATTGTATTTTCTTTCCAATAATCGATATCGCTCCACTCTAAAAAGTCACCGCTTTGTAATTGCATAAATGATGAAACAAGAACTTTGTCTTTTAGTCCTATTGTTTCTGCTAAATCTTCAATAGCATTAAATAGCTCATTATTTTTAGCTACTGCTCGTGAGCTTATAAACTCATAATCAGAAAGAGTTTCTAAGTTATCGTGTATGTGTGATTCGCGTCTATCGATACCTTCGATTCTTTTAAAGCCTAAACTATTTGCATGACTTAAAATAGTATTAACTTTTGTTTTAATGTTTGTAAATGTATGTTGTTGTCTATTCATGATCTTAAAATATGATTACTAAACTGTATCTTTTAGAAGTAACTGGTGGAACCCAATGAACTGGTTTCATTCCTTCAAAATGATAGCCATATCCCTTTTTATCTTTAAATACTTTAATTTTTTCTTCTTTCTCTGCTTCGTTGATATTTATATTATTATGATAAACTTCTTTATCTCCAAAAATTAAACAATTATCAGGATCTGTTTGTAATGGAACACAAATTGTGTGAAAAGCCATGTTGTTGTCAACATGCGGAGGAATAAATGCTCCTATATCATACTTATTGATTTGCACCTCAACCGGAGCAAATTCCTTAAACATTAAATCTCTAAAATATTTTTTCCATAGAGGCACTAAACTTTTACGGCTTATCTCAGCCGCGTAATATTTTCCTACGTCACCATCAACTCCGCGATTTATATATTCTTTGCTTCTATCACGAAATATGTTTGGCCTTTTTTCTGAATATTCAACTATTTCATTACATACTTCTTCAGATAAGAAGTTTGGATAAACATGTAAAAGATCAGAAATTTCATTCAAATGATTCATACAATAAATCCGTTGTTATTTTCTCATATAATCCTCCATCATACAAACGGTCGATATCTTCTTGTTCTTGTTCTTTAGACACGTAATTCCACAAAGTGTCGTTTTGATAAGCCAATTTATATCGTTCATTTATCAATCTGCGATTAGCTATAAAGTTTTTTACTTCATTAAACTTATCTATAGCAGCACCTGACATATTTTGTGTTTCAATAATTTGACTCAATACATCAATAATTGCATTTAATTCATGGTGTGTTTGATATACATCTGTAATAGATTTTCCGCAAGTCGCGTCTAGATCACTTTCAGTTATTACAGGAATAGAATCACCTTTGGCAATAACTTGTCCATTATCAAGGTTTCCTCCATCCCATTCGTGGGTAGTATCATTAAATTCTACAGTCTTGGTAGTAAAAAAATTCTTATCAACTTGATCTATTGCATTAGGCGATACTACCGCAAAATACTCTTTTGAGACCTTATTAAATACTATTACGTGATTATTCATTATTATATATTATTTTTAAATTATTCTCCCGTTGTTTATTACATTCCAAGTGCTAGAATTTACGACGCTATACAGTGTTGTGGCATAGTGGAATGCGTACGTCGTACCATTACTAATATCGTGCGTTCTATATCCCCAAACTACTGATACTGTATCGCCAGCAGATAAGTTTGGGAATATGCTCATTGCATAATTTTTAACAGTAGCGTTTGGCTTTACATTACTCGATGAGTTATAGGCATGGGTAAGAAAATAAGACCGAGATTTTTGAACTGCATTAACGTGATATAATTTTCCAGTCGAAACTCCAGCTACCTTGTAATCTACATATTCCTTAGTAGCAATTGTTTTATCGTTAGAGGAGTTAATTTGAGCAATTGTAGATTTCGGAAGATCGGCACCGCCATCTTTGTGGATTCTAAATTTTGTCGTATTATTAGTGATAAATTGCATAGTATCACTATTATGATAATAAATAATACGACCAATATCGTGATCAGTTTTATCACCAAATTGGATTTGGCAAAATTTATTTACATCAGCATTACCAAGCCTTAAGAATGGTGATTCTTTTCCAGCAGTATCTTTACTACAGCCTACTATGAACTTTTCTGAACCATTCGATCTTGCAGAAATAATTGTAGAAGCAGTGCCAATACGATTGACATATAACGGCGTGCCATTATTTCTTGTAATACCTACTACACCATCTTGTCGCATCACTGTACCAACACCATCACCGCTTGAATTATCCCATGGGCTTGTATCAGTCTTTCCAATAATCACGTTTCCGGCGGAATCGATTTTCAGACGTTCGGCTCTGGAAGCGGTTTGGAAAGATATAATATCATTCGCGTACACGTCTAAGGTGTCGATCGTACCAGCACGACTACCAATAAGGCTTACATTTGACGACAACTTAATACCAGTAGTAAAATTTTTATACCCGCTAATTGATTCATTTCCGGATGTATTAACAAATCCGCTATGTGTATGATCTTTAGCCGCATATTGAGTATCGTGATTGTGGTTTACATCTGCCTTTGAATTAGCGAGATTTGTAATTCCATCATCAACGTATGATTTTGTTGTAGCATGGTTGGCCGATGTTGGAGTTGAAACCGAAACCTTTGTATTAATTTTAGCAAACGCTGATGCGTGATTTCCATCGAGCAAATCAGCATCTAATCCAGAATTATGTCCGTCATTTCCTTCATGCCATATTTTATGCTCAGTAGTACCGTTATTTGGTGTAAGAACAAAGTTATTATTACCAGGAACATCTATTACAACTTTATCAATAACTGATCCGCCCGCGTCATTTGTTACACCAATAACAAGGTCTGATTGTTCACTAGTAGTATTGCCAATACCGTGAGCATGGTATTGAATATAACCAAAATCAGAAGCATGATTAATATTAGTTCCATCTTTTTCAGATTGGAAAAAGATTCCACTTACACCCTTACTACTACCTTTAAGCAATAAATTGGTTCCATCTTTTACATAAGTAGAGTCGTCTCTTATATTTGCTCCAGGATCCACCGTTCCATTAATAGTAAGAGCAGCCTTTATTGATTGGTTTGTCGAACTAGTTTTTGCTAGATAATTATCATCAGGATATATCTTTGCAATCTCAGATGCAACATATTCTTTTGTAGTTAAGGCTTTATTATTAGAATTAATAAGTGCTTTAGTTTGATTAGGAGCAATTACTTTGCCATTAACTTCTACTCCTCCGGTATAATCTTTTGCATAATTAATAATTAACCTATCACTAGTTCCATGAACAAGTGCTCTACCACTGTGGGTATTACCAGATCCAGCTCTGGTAGAATTAAATATTTTAAAGTCTGTACCGTTTAAAGTAATACTAGAACCAACCGTTAAACTGTTACCGATAGTAGCAGAATTATTAACTGTTAAAATAGCCGGAATGCTAACACCTGCAGATGTCCATGCGGGCGCTCCAGTAGTGAGATCATCTTTACCAATTTTTGTACTAAGCTTTCGATATCGGTCATCGTGTCTATGACCATCTAAAGAAAATTCTGATGCTTCTTTTCCATCGAGCAAATCAGCATCTAATCCAGAATTGGGTCCAACGTTATTTGCGTGCCATAATTTATTCCATTCTCGATCACCTTTGTCACGTGTACTTCTAAAATAAACTTCTTGATCATAATACGATGCAGCAAACTGTAAAGCATGATAATTATTAGTATTCGAATGTGTAGTTGTAAGTAAATGGTACCAACCTCTATCTTCTGGCCAGCCTTCAGCAATTGATGCACTCGCGGTTTGATAAAAACCGCTATCCATACGGGTAGTAATATCATCTCTAGTAGTTATTTTTGGAAATGTATTTTTATCTACGTATCCTTTAGTAACCAAATGATTTGTAGCTGTTCCTTCGGCGTGAAGAGTGACTTTTTTCTTCTTTGAGTCGATGGTAAGAGCAACTACGGTATTATCTTGTGATCTAAAAGTGTGTTTATCTGCATCGTAATAAGCATAACCTGGGTGATTAGTATTATTAATACCGTATAATTCAATATCAGCACCACTTTTATTTTCTTTACCACCTAGAAGAATTAATCTACTAGCATCACTATTATTTCTTACTATACCTGTATTTGTAATAAGACCTCCAGTGGCTTGAATATCTCCAGTATTACCATGAACAATTGCTACTGTGTTTAAACCTTCTTTAAAATATATATTTTGAGATGCACCGTCAGACACCCCTAAGAAAAGGTGATTACCTTTTTGTAAGATCTCATTTGAATCAATCGCAATACCATTGGTAGAAGAACCAACTAATAACGCTGGATTAGTAAAATTAGTACCAGCAATTGTTGAGGATCCAGCACCGGTAATGTGTAATGGATTAGAAACTGTTGATTTAGAGCTACTAACTTGAAACTTTGTAGATGTTCCACTTCCAGGAGAAAAGTCAATATTTCCTCCAGCGTTATTAATCAAAAGAGCTCCATTTGCTCCAGTCTTACGTGTAATAGTAGATGAACCACTTACACTCGCTAATAAAGATAATGAAACATTTCCATTTGGAATTGAGTTTGATCCAAGTGTAAAAGTTTGACCATTCGCTGTTAGTTTACCAGAAACTATAACGTCTCCATTTGCATTCCATTGAGGACCAATATTTTCAATCTTTTCACTTGTTATTGAATCATCACGAATCTCAAATGTGCCAACAGAATTGTCAGACATATGTCTCAAAGCAATTGCATTATCTTGAATTTTATCGCCAGCAATAGGGTTGAGAGAAACATCAGCTGCATCGACATACTCTTTTGTTACGACTGCTCTATTACCTCCAGCATTTATTGCTGCATCATCTTGATCTGGAACCGTTACTATTCCTCTAATGTTTACACCTCCAGTATAATCATTAGCGTAATTAATAGTCAATCTATCTCCCACGTTATGAACAAGTGCTCTTCCAGAATGAACATTTGTTCCAGCACGAGTATCATTATATAGCCTAAAATCCGTACCTTTTGAAATAATATTTTCATTGACAAAAATATCACTATTAACATTTAAGTCAACTGGAATATTAACTTGTGTATTATCCCAATCTGGAGCTCCGCTCGATAATTTATTAGGAGTCAGAGTACCGTCTTTAATCTTCGCTTCTGTAATAGTTACATCAGCAATCTTATCATTTGATATTGCTCCATTTGAGATCTTTGTTCTTGTTACAGCATTGTTACTAATTTTATCATTAGTAATAGCATTAACACTAATAAGATTTGCAGTAATACCAGAATCTTTAATATTTAAACGCTTGTTTAAATCTGTGTCGTTAATTCTAAAGTGTGCAGTATTTACTTGACTTGTTCCGATCTTATCGCTATAATCAATTGTGTCAAATTGCTCTTCTATCTTCTTAAATGTATTAAGTTCAGGTTTAACACCATCTAATAAATTTGTAAAATCTGTAGCTACGTTTGCAAGAGTTGCAAAATCTGCTAATACTCCGCTATTATCATCACCAATATAACCTTTAATTTGAGTATCGTATAACGCTTCTCTATAGTCAATATGCTCATCTACAGATTTTGCAGTAGCGAGTTTAGCATCAGTAAGATTATTAGGGGGGTTTGAGTAGAAGTAATATATCCAGCTGGATCGATGTGGCTAAATGCTACATCATTATTTTGAATAGCATACTTATCAATAGTTATACTTTGAACATTATTATCTTCTTGCGTATACTCTAATGTAAAAGAGCTATTATTACTTAAGACTGTTGCTCCGTCTGTGACAGCAAGGCTCGTTACTTTTTCATATCCTTGTCCGCTTTGAAATAGTTGATCAAGGTTAATCTTATATGTCTGATATGCTCCAACGGTGCCATCGATTATCGGGAAAAACTCTTCCCCATTAATATCTGCCTGAAGTCTCTCGTCTAACGCTGAAATTTTAGTACTCATTAATTCTATTTATATAGTTTTTAGTTACTTACCACTACTACTGCATCTGTTTCGTGTGTTTTATCGATAATTGGGCTATCGTATTGACCAACGATAGTATATATTGTTCCATCTCTAAATAATATATCAGCTTCAGGAATAGACGGAAGAGATAAATCTGGTGATACACTTGTATTTATAGCACCTCTCCATCCAACTAATACACTATTTCCTCCATTTAATGTACCAACAATTAATCCTTCAATTGTAATATTGTCGCCATTATTATCGACAACATCTTGATAAACAACGTTTCCATGAACTAATTGCGGACCAGTATATGATTCAATATTAAGTTGAATTGGTGCTGATATATCATTATCGTTTGTTGGATTATTCCACCATGAAGAGAATAGATCGTCAATACGTAAACCTTCGTCAATACCATCAATGAATGGAGAAGAATCTCTTTCAAGAAATATTCCTTCGTCATCTTCAGTAAAGAGCTGATTACGCTTTTCAATGATTGCGCCAACATTCATAAAGATATCACTATTATCAAGTGCCTCTTTAATTGTTGTATTAAGATACGAACTAATATCATTAACTTCTTTGAACTTTAAATTTTGCTCATAATCTCTCTTAGTAAATTCTTTTTGTGGGACCAATGAAGGTATAACATACTTGAATGTAGTAAGAACTGCTCGCATAAACATCTCTGAATTAATATCAATGCTTGAACGATCTTGTTGTAAATACGCCGCAGACTGTGCTTCAGTGCCATAAACATCTATGACTTCAGTTTTTGTCTTAATAGGTTCTGCCGCGATTGTTGCTGTTGTGGGTGGGCTATTTTCAGTGTAAATATCTCCATCTTCAAATCCGCTACTAGTACCAACTAATTTAATTATTCCAGTAAATTCGTTACCATCTGGTCCGATATTTGTTATAACACCTTGACGAGGTGGAGAACCAACATCTTGATAGACCACGTCACCAATTTTTAACTCGGGACCATTGAGAGATAGTACTCTAATTTCAAAATCTTCTGCAGGATTTCCATCAGAATAGCTATATGTGTATTTCGATGCTAAATTATTTCCAGGAACAGAACGTGCAAGTTTTGTCCATAGGCCAGCTTCAAAGATAAATTCGCGAACTCTAATATCTCCTTGTAACCAACCTGGTTGGAATATAGGCATATGATAA
>Ga0247567_1000020_pt1 | contig 14136 bp, 2 predicted proteins | sample 15RmetaT_FD_190373 | JGI IMG/M metagenome (GOLD analysis project Ga0247567, IMG submission 190373) | Metatranscriptome of seawater microbial communities from Monterey Bay, California, United States - 15R (Metagenome Metatranscriptome) | ecosystem: Environmental > Aquatic > Marine > Coastal...
ACGAGAAGGCCAATTACAGTCATTGTGACTCTGTATCAGCAACAATGGCAGTTGCGGGGATAATGCCGTTGATCGAAGGGTTTGTTGCTTCATCACGATGACATATAACAGAGCTGACCCTTCCCTACTATACAATCACTTGGTCCACAGAGTGAGGCAGATGCTGCGCTGTAGCCAAGTGTCCTTGTTCACCTCCTTTGGTGGGCGTAAGTTAAACGAGGAAATAAGATTGCGCCTGACATTGTTGAGGTATACTGGCACCTTCAGGAAATCCAGAGTCTCCTTAAATTCTGCTGAATTCCGATGCACCCACCGAATAACTGACTGAGGCATCGCCACCATCAACTCGTCCGTCATTTGGAGTTGACCCGCTGCCTGATCCCAGGTGGCTCCCTCCATATAAAGTCCAGTGATCACAAATGATTCAGTGTCTCCCCCAGTACCCCCTATTCTAACAACAAGAACCAGTTCCTCCAGTGAGAGTTTCAACTTTTGGGCAACGGCTTGGCGTGATGCAGTGAGGAATGCCTCAGGGAAAAACAGTCCACCAAACCAGAGGCGAAACTCCTGGAATGAAGAGGAGGCCATGAGTGCGCGCAGTTGTTCAATCCGCTTTGACAGGTCTGCAAGCCACTCTGTTACCGTCATATCTGCTACTACGTATTTTTTCCAACTCTTTGGCACTGAGTCGGTCTTCAGATCCTGAATGAGTTGCCGCACGTCATTAGTAGCTTTCACAGTTCCATTGCAAAACCCTGACAGGCGCTCCAAATCTCCACGAACACGAGCAAGCAGGGATGCTCCCACCCCAATCTCGCGGTTGTAGCACCGCCATAAGGGATCTCCCATCGACCCCTCTGAGCGCGGAAGCATCGGCAGTGATTCTGGCAAGTTTCCAATCATCAACCTCACCTTGCCACCAAGCTCGGCTACAGGGCTAACCACTGCAGCGCCTTTCTTTGCACCACTGCTGCCGGATTTGTCAGCCTTCGATACTGTTTTGACAGATCCTTGCAGCATTAACCACCTGCTCAAGGTATGGTTCGCCCGGCTGATTCGGAGCATGCGCTCTGCATGCAGAGGGAGTCCAACCCAGCCGGGGCTCCCTTTCGCAGGCAGGGACTCGATCCAATCTATGAATTGTTCGCGCTTGCGCCCATCTGGCGACTCGAGGCGGTGCTCCTGTGAGGCCGCGACATTAAGCGAAAATGTACGATTGTATGAATCTTCGCAGAAGAGGTGTCGGATGAAGGAGCGCAGTATCACATGATCGAACTCGTTGTCAATCCTTCCACCATAGATTGCCTCTGAGAGGACTGACTGAATGGCGTCCCACGGAATTTTGTCAGGACTGATGTTTGAAAGCTGCCCACTGTTGGTAACACTGTCTACCCAAGCATCGATGACGTCACGGCCACAGGCCTGGTCAGCATCACTAAACTCATATTTCTTGCTCCAGCCAACTGGAAAGAACCGCAGCCTTTCAAGCACCACAGCATGCAGGAAAGCCAGAAGAAAGTGCAGTCTGCATCTCTCCACCGGAGGCCTATCTGTCTTCTCACTGACAAGTGTCTGTGTAAATGACCTCTGCAGGGACGCCTTGACTCCTGACGGTGGCTCAAACACATAAACTCTAGAAAGTCGTATCAGGTTTGCAGGGATTTTTGGATTGAACTCCAGTGTGAGAAAAAGGCGAAAGTTCTGCTGTGGGTTCATTCCATAAAGCTTCTTCTCCAGCTCATGCAGCCACTTGATTGCAAGATGGACGTTCTTGAGCAGAACCCAGGTACCTGCTTTTGACGCAGATGCGATTGCCTTGTCTGCAATCTTGAATCCTTCTTCAGAGCCCATTGCTGCTGACTGCAGCGATTTTCCTTGTGCATGCGCCAGGTGAGTGACCTTGCCGGAAGGATCGAAACCGGGAACGCTAACCATCATGATAGGAGAGCTTGCCTTGCTGTCAGTCTGCATAATGACCGCAAGGTCGAACTCTGGCAAGTTCAGAAAGCCCTTTCCGAGGATACTGTCCACTAATCTTTGGCATGTGAAGATCAGGCGATCTGGTCTTAGCGCTTTCAGGATCAGAGCTTCTTGAAGGATCCTGTTGCTTTCACCAGCTGCATTGCCTGGCTGTTGCCATCCATCCGGGATTGCGTTTTCTGCCTCAATGTGGTCCAGAAATGTCACCCATGCAGACTCATTTGACTTGATACTGCCAACTAATCCCTGAAAACATGGGATTGAATGCAAGTCTTGTAGACCCTTTATTTGCTGCTGGTTCAGCTTGGATGTCAAGACTGCCTTGCATTGCTCAGCCAAAGGTGCAGAGCTTGATTTGGTTATGTCCACTGAGGCACCCTTGAGCAAAAGGTCAAGCTCCCCTGCTCCGAGAGGCTCTTGCTGGTCAGCCATGATTTGAGCCAAACGGAGAGCATACACAAGAGCGTCAATCTCGAGCAGACCAGGGGCAATCTTTCGGAATGCGTTGTAGAAGAGCGTGCGTTTGATGATTGACAGCCTCTGGTCATAGTCATCCTTTACAGCATTAAGTTCACTACTCCCCTTCATAGACTGGGAAAATATCTCAAAGAAGAAGGCGAGGCTGTAACGGTAAAGTGTGTGCATAGTGCCCATGTTTTCCAAAAGGAAAAAAATGCTTGCTGCAATTTGGCCTGCAGAGTCGTAAGTTGCACTAGTGTGGGCAATTTCCTCCATGATCTGATCTGTTTGAGAGACCTGCTCTTGAATCTCGTTTGCTTCCTTTTTGATCTTTTCCAGGGTCGCGATGACCTTCACATCATCAAGGATGGACCCTTCAACTTCTGATAATGCTTGCAGAAGGTTATCCTCCAACTGGCGAATCTTTACCTTGAATTCGCCCTGCAGCTTCAACATGTCAGCTCGCTTTTTGTCAACATCAGGCCGCTCGGACTTCAACAAGGCATTCATGCACTGACTTTGCAGGGAAGATGGTGTCACAGTGAAGTTCACAAACGTGACACGACTGCAAAGATCGGGTGTGAACTGAGCCGTGGAGTCCCGAGTGCACATGTACATCTCAAAAGCAGGGCTGAAATCAATGTCTTGGTCCCCAAGGGAGATAAGAACACGTGGGCCCTGCTTGTGAGTCTCTTTGTTAAGAACATTGTTCAGGATAGGGTCCACCTTGTCCACATCCATCACCAAGAGTGGCGCACCAAATCGCAAGGATGTTTCCAGCCGCTTCATGAAGTCAGCGTCTACAAATGATGTCTTCATAAGTTTTTTTTCCTTAAACTCATTTGTTAGCCAGGTGACAGCTTGGCCAGAAGGATCAATGACAAGGGGGTAGCGCAGAAAGCGTTTCAGGATAATCGCATTCTCGGTGCATAGGTCATCATCAGGTAGTGAATTTTCCTTCCACCGAAGCTTATCGGAGGGCTTGCAAAGGTATTCAATGACTGAAAGATCCTTCTTTTGTTTGACATTGGCCTCCTCCACGGTACATCTCCATCCAGCTGTGAGATTCTGCCGCATAAAGAGATCAAAAAAGCCAATGTAGGTACAAAATGCACCTGCAATAAGACCATCGCCAATCAGTGTGGCCATGAGTTCCTGGAATCCCCGAGAGGATTCGTTCCAGCGCGTCTTCTCTGAGGACAGGTCGCTCAAAAGTTTCTTGGACCTGCTGCATTTATCCTCCACCTGCTGCATTTCCGCTTTGATCTTTTCCACATCACTGATGAGTTTTGCGTACTCGTCCTTGAACTGCTTGATTTTAGCTTCCAACTCCTTCACTTGTTCCTGTTGAGCCTCCAATTCCTTCTGATTCGTAGATGCCTGGGCCTCCATGGTTTTAAGCTCATTCCTTTTTGGTTCAAGCTGCATCAAAAGATTACAGTACTTCATTTGAGCTTCTACCCACTCAGCAACAGGGCCTGCAACCGTTGATGCACGCTGGATAGCCGCGAGGTTCCAGCCACTGCTGCCAAGATAGTTTTTTTGGATCTTCTCTCGTGTGCTGTCCTTCAGAGACTCAGGATCAAACTCCAGGATGTTGTTGATGAAGCCCTGTTCACGCATAATCTTTCGGCACTCATCCCACGAAATTTTGTTGCCAACATCCGTTTTCACCATGATCGAAACTGCTTCCATGGCAAGCTTTACACCCTCTGGTGGTGACTTTAGATTTCGTAGTTCATCCAAGCTTGCTTTGTTCACCTTGCCTACTGCACCCTTTGCTTTTTGCAGCTCTGGTTCTACTGAGTCGATGTCCTTCTGAATCTTCTCCTTATTGTTTTCAATTTCAAGTGACTGTTTTTTCAGTTGTTCTGACAGAGCCATGGACTTTTTCTGCTGTTCTTCAGCTTTTCCACGGCCTTCTGCCATTTGCGATAACTTGTCTTCTGCCAGTTTGTTCTTTTGGGACAAGTCCTTCTCTTTCACCGCGAGTCCGTCTTGGAGCTGTGCAACCTGTTCTTCGGTCTCTTTGAGCTTCAATAAGCCACCATCGATATGTTGTTGTTGCTCCAGCACTTCCTTGCGTTTCTCTTCCAAAATGCTGATGAAATGATTGATGAAATCTAGAAAGTCTCGTGGCGTGATATAGTTGTACTTTTGCGCAGATTTTTGCAACTCCTCGTTCACATCATCGACCCTCTTATGGAAGGACACAATGGTTGCGGCCAGGATCTGATGCCTTTGGCTGTCTTCTGCACAGCCCTTCGTGGTAGTAAACGCGTCAGAGGTTATCTCGATAGACTTTGTGAAATCAGCTGCCACCTGTGTAAGAGCCTCATGTGGCCAGTCACCAAACCAATCAATGACACACCGATTGAACAGCGCAGGACTGGAATTAGAACGATTGTAGAAGTCTGGGTTGGCTGGATTCATGGTGAAAACTATGTGCAAGTTGCGCTGCACCTGCTTTGTGAAATGGGCAAATAGTTCAGCATCGTCCAGACCGCTCACCCCACTTGCACGGCACTCGCTCATCAGGTTGGTGTACTCATCACCCTCAAACAAGCCAGGTACTTCACCAGATGCTAGGAGCGCATTCATTCGCTCAAGAAAGGCAGGCCCTAGAGCATTCGACTCGTCGAAAATGAAAGTGATACGCTCTCCCTTGACTCCAGAGCGCTTCATCACAACTCGCAAATCCTGTTCAAAAGCCAACACATCATAATTTCGTCCAACCTTTAGCTGATAGACACTCAAGCCATTCATCCATGAAACGAACTTGGATAGTACTGTTTTACCAGCTCCAGAAGCACCCACAAGCAAGAGATGTCCTAGAGGCTGTCGTAACACACGGTCCATGCGAACAATGTGGTCGAGTACCTCATCGAAGATAACCAGTTTCACTGCTAACTCCTCCTCATAGAAAATTGAAAGCTTGGAGCTCACAAACTCTCTCAGCTCTTCACGGTCAACCCCGACATACTGGCGCTGGGGGGACAAATAGCAGGTGAAGAGAATGGGTCGGACTAAGACGTCCTGTCCACAGCCAAACGCATTTTTCACGATTTCATCCAACTGCTTCTCACTCTCTTGCCTCTCCTCGTAGTGAACAAGGCGATCAACAAAGATGCGCAATGCCTCGTGCATACACAGCCGAATGAGAGTCTCCTCGGTCATGCCCTCATAGTGCATGATTGCCTCATGCAGCGCCACCTTCCATCTTGTGAGTTCTCTTGGTGAATACAAGTAGTGCGGTTGCATGTCGGAAGTATACCGCCTGGCATTGTCTCGCCAGAACTCCACCATTGCCTCTGTCATAGCATCTGCACAGTTCTTTGGTAGTTGTGGCTGCAATTTTAGCATGCCACGATTGAATGTACCATAAATCTGGCGGAGAGAGTCTGGGCCTGGATAGTCAACCCAAATGACAGGGCAGTGCCTTAGGAAGCGATCAGACATCGGATGGCGTCCTGGATCTGTTGGTGGGTTGCAAGCACCGAGGAACTGAACACGCTCCACAGTGACCCACTGCCTGTCACTGGGCCTGTAGAACCCACCAGCCTCTGTTATCTGTCGGATGAACATGATCACTCGCTGCGTCCCATACTTGTCCTCGGCAGGAAGATTGCACTCATCGCAGAATACCACAACCCAACGCCCTGGCTGCAAAGGCCTCATAACCAGGCCGTTGGTCGTCTTAGCGATCTCGCAATACAGCTCAAATGTCTTCAGCAAGAGCTCAGGTGTGGTTCCAGCAGAAAAGTTTAATGATGCAAGCTCTAAACTACCTGCCATGGACTTCATGGTGGACATGAGAGTCATGGTCTTGCCACTCCCTGGTGGCCCACTGAGAATGAAAGGTCTCCGCTCTTCCAGCCATGCGGCCAGAGTAGCTACGTGCCTCACCGTGTCCACAGTTGAGATGATGAGACTTGAGTCCCCAACCTTTGCAGGCTCTATGTCCAAGGTAGGCACTCGTTCCTTCCAATGGTGCCACTCGCCATCATCAACACGGACTTCAAAATCCAACAAAGTTGTGTCACCACCAAGACCTTCAGGTAGAGGAATGTTTCCGACCATCCCAGCCAACTGCTCACAGAATTCCATCCTCAGATTCAAGTGCATATCACCACCGAACGACCAGCAAATGGAAAAGATAAGATATTTAGTAATAAACTTGGCAACGACATCTTCGGGCAGAGGAAATTCTTCATGCTGCTCATTATATTCGAGGATCATGTTGATGCCCTTTCGAATCAGCGAAAAAAGGCTGGTCAGGCACCGGATGCTGGTGAAAGTCATGACATGTTCCATTGCGGTGGCCAAGTCCAAGGCTCTCGGCACAACAGCTCCTGAGTCAAAGTATGGATATAAAGCGTCAACACAACAAGATTTGGTCTTCCCCTCAGCGCTCTCTTCAGCATCATCTGCTTTGTCAACACCCTTCGGACTCTTGGTGGATTCTTGACTGCCATACTTTATGCACTTCAGCTCACGTGAGCACATCATGTCAGGTGTAACCACATCGTCTGCAAACCAGACCATCCCACAGCGGCTGACCGTAGCCAGAGTTGCATATTTCAGAGTATCAACCTCGAACATAATGCGTACATTATTTGGGATTGCAAGGCGTTCACCGTTGGGTAAAGTGAGCAACTTGCTGTCGTCCAGCACCGAGTTCAGATTTTCTGCCCACTCTGGGTCCACATCTCCATCAAACATGATCCACTGCCTTCTGTCCTTCTCTCCTCGCAAACCAGTGGTAACACGTCGCAGTATGTCCGTAAAGACACCATCAGTCCATTCCAATGTTGTAGCGTCGAGTTTGCCATAGAGCTCCTCTTTTGAGATTGCCTTTGGATCGACAACGTAGGCATCTCCTTTTTTCCCATCAACTTTTTCCATTGCGTCCAACAATGTGCGCCATGTTGTTGACTTCCCTGTGCCAACTGCGCCGACAAGCATAACACCCAGAGTGATCTTTTGGATCTGGTAAAGTTCCATGCACTTGAGCATAAAGTTTTCCGTGCAGTCAAGGTGCCTCAGCTTGCACAGTCGACGGATCTCGTTTTGCAGGACATCATTTGAGACAGTGCTGACGTCTGCTCCAGGGAACACACCTGTGATTAAGCTCTGCATGAGGGGCTTGTCTTCGGCAACTAGCTTTGGCACCAGTGTATCAAAAATACTTCTGAGCAAAATGCCTTGCTCAACAGCTGCAATCTCATCTTCTGACATTGCATTAAACTTCTCCATCCCAACAGTGTTGACCTCGTCTCTCTTCATGGAGCCAGCACATGCCAAAACAGCCTTCAGCGACCGCAAGCCAAAGTCATAATGCGGTTGCGAGGACAGTTGGTCCTTGCACAGGTCAAAAAGGAAAACCACCTTGCCTGCAAGCCTTTCCGCACTACAAAATCCCTTGCTGTATAGGTTGACCTGAGCGATCATTGCCTTGTCCGGCGTAGTCATCGCCATCGCACGGAACAGCTGTTTAAGATTGTCTGGGAGATTTGAACGGCCCGCATAATCTGGATTCATCGTCACGAAAATTCCCACATTAGGGTTCAGGCGGACAGGCTTCCCAAGTATTTCGATCTCCTTTTTGTTCTGCTTATTTCCGGTTTGGATGGTGAGAACTTGTTCCGACACTGCGGAGAGAATTCTTTCTTCAAGGCGATTGAATTCATCAAAACAACCCCAAGCTCCCACCTGACAAAGCCCAACAAATATTCGTCCCATTGCTTGGAAGTCAAAGGCCTCGTCGCAGCAGAACACCAAGACAAACCTGCCCATAGTGTTTCCGAGGGCTTTTACAGACTCTGTCTTTCCGGTTCCTGCTGGGCCGAAAGGGTTTGCACCTAATCGAAGGTGCAGGGCTTGTGTCAGGGTCAGGAAGCACCGGTCTGTCAGTGGGGTTTGCACAAGTTTGTCTGCAATCCCCAAGTATTCGAAACCATAGAAGAATGTGGCGTCTGCCATGCAGATTGTTAGTTTCTGCAGCATATTGTCTTCCTTGGGATTCCAGTACATCCGCATCAGCTGGAGCCATGCGAAATCAGCAGGTCTTGAAATTCCGTTTTTCACGAAATCCCGTGATACATCTCGCTGATGAACCACCTCCGTGATCATTTGACCCAGCTTTTGCCGCACATCACTCGGAACATCAGAGACAACCTTCTGGGCCATGAAATTGAGCAACGCAAAGATTCGTTCAACAACTTTCTGCGTTGTCTCTCCACCTCCAGCACCCAGAGCACTTTCAATCAGATGACACCAGTTGGCACCAAGAGCCATTAAAAGCACCTGGCAGGGGTATCTGCCCGCCCAGACCATGAAAGGAGCTTCACTGACTCGCCCATCCTCTGTGAAGACGCCCTCCATCTCCGTCATTGCATTGTTGAGATGCTCCCCCAAAGAAGTCTGCATGAGGGCTTCAGTTTTGGATAACCACGCGTTGATTGGTGGATCCTCGCTGATCCTGATTGGCCGCACAAAGTTGACGATTTCACCCTCACGAGAAACCATTGCTTTCAATGTTTCTGGTTCCTCCTCTTCTGTGTGTAGCGTTGCAACACCAGCAAACATCTTTCCAAGGTGGCGGCTTACTGTGCCCACGTCGCGTGAATTGCCAATCATCTCTAGAAGGTCTTCATCACCAACAAAATAAAAACGGGCAAACTGTGAACGTTGCTTTTCAAGGTAGTCCCCAAGCGCTTTCTGGACTGCTGTCAACATGTCTGACAGCCTGTCCAGGGACTTCTGCACACCCTCAATGGATACAACATCCAGTACTTTGGGCTTGGCAGCAACCTTCTTCATCATGCCGATAAACTCTGAATCGATGGTCCTGAACCTGCTAAATTCATTGGGCAACAACACCTGAATGTCTGCACTACTGCAGAAGATACCCTCAAGATACACCCAGCGACGCTGCACATCCATCCAAGAATCAAAGACAGTGTGGATCTTGTTCAGCCGCTCATCCCACAACATTCCTTCTTCTTCAAAGGATTTGTAGTACGGGGATATCTTCATGGACTGAATACTGTTGAGGTGCTCGTCCACCTGTCCAAATAGGTCATCCCAACCACGGATCAACCGACACTTGCTTCTGTACGGTACCAACTCAATCTCATAGCTTGTCCATCTCTCTCGTACTTCCCGCAAGAATTCGTCCAGACCCATCTCACCTTGTGCTCGTGCAAGAACTTCTTTGATGGTGGTTTGGTGTTTCTCAAGATTCGAATCCCACAGGTGTCCAAGAGACAATTCATTGAAAGGGAGTGTAAGCTTCAGTGTCTGGCTAATCTGTTTCCAGTGTCGCTCTTTCAATGCATCTGTCTTGAGGTCGCCGACCAGCTTGTTTAGTTCAATGTAGGCGTTCAACTGATCCTGGATGTGGTCAAAAGCTTCGTACTGTCGTAGTTTGCTGGGCATATTCTTGAGGGAACTGAGCTGTTCCTGCAAAGACTCTCTTATTTTTTTGGGTACAACCGCCGTCCATGGGGTTTCTTTTAGAACCTCAACCTTGGCATACACGGTACTGATTTCTGCCCACACACTCTTCAGGTTGCTCATTTCCTCTTGCAATGGTACCAATGCTTCGGAGTTGCCAACCTCCATGCGCAGGCTTTTCTTCACTTGTACCATTTGGTCTAGCTCCTCCCGCAATTTTCCCATCCTTTCGTCATACATTCGGATAACTTCCATTGCAGCACTTGGTTTAGTGCTGCCCTGCATTGGTTTTTGTGCTGACCACTCAGCATACAGCATGGTCACGCTCTCATCCAGTTGCTTCTCCTTCTGCATCAAAAGGGACTTAAGTTTTGGCAGCTCCAGGTCCAATATGCGGCTTCGCCGGTCGAGGATTTGACGAAAAGCCTCCCATTCACCTTCAAGCTGCTCAAAGGAGAACCAATCGCTTGGAAAAGGGTACCGCTGGCGGTCCAATAGACGCTGTGCCTTTTGCAAGTTCTCAAACTGCTGGCCCCACTCATCAGCATGTGCCCTGACTTTGAGCACAACCATGCACATAGCGGTGAGATCACCTCCATTTGAATCTGCTTGCTCCAGCTGGGCACGGCCTTGGTTCACCACTCTGTAGAACTTTGTCATGCTCTCATGAACTTTCTCACCAAACTCACCAAGAAGATCCATGGACCACTGGTCATATTTTGACTTCACTTTGGACTGAACTTGACTGTAGTCAACAACGATGGGCCCAAAACTCTTTTGCTGCTCCGAGGAGTCGAAACGTCCGCTGGCTGATTTGATTTCTGTCAGAAGTGAATGCCACTTTTCTAGATCCTCACCAAGCTTCATCATCACATCACTGCTCTTGAGCTCCCACAGCGCCTGGTACTGAAGCCAGCCATTTACATACTCCGTCATACTTCCCACCATGCTTTGAATGGTATCGTATGCTTCTCGCATCAGTTTGTCGTCCACCATGGCTATCAAAGTTTTATGGTTGCTTTCTACACCACTTGGAGCCTGCCGCTGCTTGATTGAATCAAATCTTGCTGCTTGAAGGCGCGGTAAATTAGTGACCATTCCCAAACAGTCATGGAAATGTCGGGTCCAATAAGCCATAGCAAACTCCTTTTGTGGCTCAACGATCAACATTTGATGTTGAATTCTCAGTTCGTGCGAAGCTCCCTCTTCAATAAGCGATGTGCCATTCACAGGCCATCGCTTGAACTGTTTTACCCACTCCTCAATGAGCCGGTTCAAAGATTGGACAAGCTTTGAGTCGATTCGTTTGCATAGGTCCAACACCCATGTTTCCATGTTGGAAAAGCTAGCCAGATTCATGTCATCGATTGTTTGCTGCATCTTCTCAAAAGCGGAAACCAGTAGGGAAGGTGCCTTCACATCACCGCATACATCGATGTCAAGCAGACCTTCTACAGAGGTATTCATGTGTTCCGTCATGGATTCCAGTTCGGTGAACTTCTTCTGGAATTCAAAGACCTTGTCAGATAACTTGGAGGTGTACGACTCGATCCTCTCTGAGTCCCACTTGAGAGGAAGGCCATCGGAGATCAATTGCTGCACTCCTTGTTGGTATGATGCCATCATTGGGGCTAAGCTGCCCTGAATGACTGCGCAAGTCTGCATGTATGTCCTTGTCGCTTCCCGCAAAGTCATTGCAAATGGATAGTTCTGTTTGGCTTCATCAGAGGTAACTTTCACAGCGTATGGCACACGGAAATTCAAAGCTTGCAAGTTGCGGACCTCTTTGAACAATGTGATAATCTGCTCGTCATAATTCACCAGGAGCACATATGATTGGTAACTTTGCTGAATATCAAAGATCCTCATCCCAACATCGAAGCTTCTGGAGTCCTTTGTCTCTTTCAGCCATTTGTCGAAAATAGGTATTGTATTAATTTTCTTGGCGAAAGCCTCACCTTTCTCCTTTAGTTCTCTGCCTTCCAAATGTTGTTCCCATCCGCGGCCAAGGACATCCTCAACACGCCCCATGTAGACTTGCAGCCGGCGTTCAAGTTGCTTGGCCCAGATCACAAGCCCTGATGTTGGTGGAATATCCCGAACAGCGGTCATCTTACAAGCCTGTGTGCTTTCGTACGTCTCCTTGAACTTATATTGGAGTCGAGACACATCCTCTTTAACCTGCTGAATTAAGACCGACTGGTATTCCTGGATTGCTCCACGGATGCGTGGTCTCACAAAAAGTGCATTAAATCGGCTAAACACACGGAACATCTCGGTTGCTGTTTTGGCAGCACCGAGGCGGTCTCGCAATCGGGCAGTAATCTCGCTCTCTGTATGATCAATGCACTCGTCATACCGCTTCTTGGTACTTTCCCACGCCTGCTGGCCACGCCTGCTAACATCAAGAACATCCACTTGTTCCAAGAGGCGATATGCTGCTGCAACCTCTGCCTTGGCTCCGCCCTCCTTACCATCTGCAAGCACTCGATCAATGACCTCCTGCAACTTTGTGTGCTGGCGGCGGAACTTCTGGAGATCAGATATCCTCTCATGCAAATGAGAATGTTCACAGTTTATTTTCAAGGGGGCCCTTTCTGAGTTACCACGCTTTTTCCAAAGTTCACGAACAAGCTCCTTGAAAAGACGAAGTTCATCATCCCACACACGGAAAAGGTCATTACAGCCAGCCATATTTGACTCGAACATGTCAGAATCCTGCTGCATCAAGCGCTGTGCTGAAAGGATCTTGAGCAGTTGTCCTGACAAGTCACGACTCACTGCCTCAACTAGACTGTACGCTCGTTGTAAAGGGTATTGTGCCGCATTTTTGATTCTTCGCATATGCGCGAAGATGATCCGAACTGCTTGCATGACTTGCTCAATGGTGGTAGCCACTAGCAAATCATTGATCGGGAAGTCTCGCAGGAGATTGAGATAATTGCTGACCTTCTGCCTTGCAGGCTCCAGACCAGTATCAGATTCAAAAGACATTGTGGCGAGAAACCTTCGAGCGCCCTTCAAGAGATTTAGGGTCATTTGGATCTCTGACGTCTGCAGCTGCTGCTGCACATTGTTGAGCGCGGACTCCATACTTAGCCAGAAGTTTATCTCTTGCATCACAGTGCCTGACTGGAGATTACGTTCAAGTTTGGTGATTTTTTGGATCTCCTTGCTCCACCTGTTTACTCCACTCTGCAGCTGGTTGAGGAAGCTCGAGTCGTTCATCCGGTCTTGGAAGTATTCTACAGTGAGCGTGCGCCCCTCCCTGGCAGCCTTGTCAAATTCTTCCTGTATTTCATGATCAAGTATAAGATGGATTTCCTCAATCTCAACATGTTGCTGACACTGCATCAGTGCCATGCTCAGCTCTGCAAGCTTTCGCTGCACATTGGGGATGCCAACCTTAGCTTCATCATCATGATGCTCATTTTGATGCTCCTCTGACTTACTGTAGGCGTGGAGTAGTGGAGCAAAAGATTGTTGAAGGTAGCAGTGAATCAACTCAAATGGCGAGCACTCCACATCCATGCCACCCATGGAAATGATCTGCAGGTGCGGCACAAAGTTGCCAACTGCAGTTGAGGAAGCTTGTATTGGGGTATCTCCGCCCTCTTGCTTTTCTGACAGGTTCCCTTCATATGCAGCTCGGAATGTTGCTGGATTTGCTTTTATAAAGGCAACAGTGCTGGCATTCGTGCCCTTGAAGGACACTTCAGGCTCCACAACAATGCTATATTCCCTGTCCTCTTCCGTACTTGTATCTCCCTTCTCCTTGTCCACCACGACGCGTGAGACAAACAAGGAATTGTCCTGTTCATCACCGACAAAATGTTTGACTTTGTTAACCATCTCTAAATTGGCAAAAGTTCGGGAGATATCATCCTTTGTCGTAGAAAGAAGAGGAGGCAGGGCATTGTTCAAGAACTCAATAAATGGTGCGGCATTGATCTTAGCGTGCTCACCCATGCAGTAGGTACGTAGTGAATTTAGTGACTACCAGCAGCGTCAACAACACGTCACTCACAGCCAGCCAACCAGTGGCGTTATCCACAAAACGTGAAGAATATAAGACAGAAAACAGCGCCTTTAAACGATTGCAGCGGAGGAGCACAAGATGGGGATGCAGGCTCGGAGTTCGCAGCGTCTGCACCTTGCCACCAACCCCTTGAGACCTGAATTAAACTGACTACCCAGTTGTGATTTTGGCTCTATGCAGTATTTGTCAAATCAAACAAT
>Ga0247567_1000022_pt1 | contig 14034 bp, 27 predicted proteins | sample 15RmetaT_FD_190373 | JGI IMG/M metagenome (GOLD analysis project Ga0247567, IMG submission 190373) | Metatranscriptome of seawater microbial communities from Monterey Bay, California, United States - 15R (Metagenome Metatranscriptome) | ecosystem: Environmental > Aquatic > Marine > Coastal...
CTTGCTTATTCTTCTTCTTTAGTAGAAGTAGTTTCAACAGCAGCAGCTTCAGCTTTAGCACCACCACGACGAGAACGACGTGTAGTTTTCTTAGCTTTTTTATCTGCATTGTAGATTTCATTGTAATCAACTAATTCTACCATTGCCATATCAGCGTTATCTCCTAAACGATTACCTAATTTGATAATACGAGTGTATCCACCTGGACGATCAGCAACCTTTACAGCTACGTCTCTAAATAATTCAGTAACTGACTCTTTTTGTCTTAATTTAGAAAATACTACACGTCTGTTGTGAGTTGTATCTTCTTTAGACTTTGTAATTAAAGGCTCTACAAATTGCTTTAAAGCTTTTGCTTTAGCAACAGTAGTGTTAATACGCTTGTGCTCTATTAAAGAACATGCCATATTAGCTAACATTGCTTTTCTGTGTGCTGTTTGTCTACCTAGGTGGTTAACTTTTTTTCCGTGTCTCATGACTTTTGGGTTATCATCTTGCTTCCAAATCTCGAAATAGAGAGAGCAAAATATGAATATTAAAATTGTTTATAAATAAAAATTGAGTTCAACAAACAATGTTGTTGAACTCAATTAAAAGCTAGTCTTTATCTAACTTGTATTTTGAAAGATCCATACCGAAGTTAAGCCCTTTAACATTCACTAATTCTTCTAGCTCAGTTAAAGATTTCTTACCGAAGTTACGGAACTTCATTAAATCGTTTTTATTAAATGATACTAAGTCTCCTAAAGTATCAACTTCTGCAGCTTTTAAACAGTTTAGTGCTCTTACAGATAAATCCATATCCACTAATTTTGTTTTTAATAACTGTCTCATATGAAGAGATTCTTCATCATAAGTTTCAGTTTGTGCAATTTCATCAGCTTCTAAAGTGATACGCTCATCTGAGAATAACATGAAGTGGTGAATTAAGGTTTTAGCTGCTTCAGTTAAAGCATCTTGAGGTGTAATAGAACCGTCCGTTTGAATTTCGAAAACTAACTTTTCGTAATCCGTTTTTTGTTCAACTCTAAAGTTCTCAATGCTATACTTAACATTTTTTATTGGTGTGTAAATTGAATCTGTAAAGATTGTACCAACAGCAACTGATGGCTTTTTATTTTCCTCTGCAGGAACATAACCTCTACCTTTTTCAATTGTAATTTCCATATTAATGCTAACTTTAGGATCTAAATTACAAATCACTAAATCTTTGTTTAGTACTTGGAATCCTGAAATAAACTTTTGGAAATCACCAGCTGTAATTGTGTCTTGACCCGAAATAGAAATAGAAACGGTTTCGTTATCTACATCTTCAATCTGACGCTTAAAACGTACTTGCTTTAAGCTTAAGATAATTTCTGTTACATCTTCTACTACACCTTCTATTGCAGAAAATTCATGATCTACACCTTCAATTCTCACTGAAGTGATAGCGAAACCTTCTAAAGAAGATAATAATACGCGACGTAAAGCATTACCTACTGTTAATCCATAACCAGGTTCTAAAGGACGAAATTCGAATTTCCCCTCAAAATCTGTAGAATCAATCATGATCACTTTGTCAGGTTTTTGAAAATTAAATACTGCCATATATTCTTCGTTTTAATTGTGATTTAGTTGCGCGGTTTATAAGTTTGAAGAAGTCCAATAAACCCTTTGGCTAAAACCCAATGATTAATTATTATTTAGAGTAAAGTTCTACGATGAACTGCTCGTTGATGTTTTCTGGAATTTGGATTCTAGCAGGTACAGAAACAAAAGTTCCTTCCTTTTTCTCAGAGTTCCAAGTGATCCACTCAAAAACATTACTATTGTTAGATAAAGATCTCTCGATAGCTTCTAAAGATTTAGACTTTTCTCTTACAGCTACAACATCTCCAGCTTTTAAGCTATATGAAGGAATGTTTACTAACTCTCCGTTTACTGTAATATGTCTGTGTGATACTAATTGACGAGCACCGCTTCTTGTTGGAGCAATTCCCATTCTAAATACAACGTTATCTAATCTAGACTCACATAATTGTAATAAAACTTCACCTGTAATTCCAGTTGCAGCAGTTGCCTTCTTGAAGCTATTTCTAAATTGACGTTCTAAAATACCGTAAGTGTATTTAGCTTTTTGCTTTTCTGCTAATTGGATAGCGTACTCAGATTTCTTACCACGACGACGGTTGTTACCGTGTTGTCCTGGTGGATAATTTCTTTTTTCGAATGATTTGTCATCTCCGAATATAGCCTCGCCAAATTTACGAGCTATCTTAGTTTTAGGACCAGTATATCTTGCCATTTCTAATTGTTTTAAAGAGTGATTATGAATTAAGGTCTTAATCTTATCCTTCGATAATCGTTTAATCTCTTATTGATACTTGATTATTTTAATTTTGCAAACTTACATAAAAAAAAATTAATACCAACTGTAAAAATACAATTGATATTAATTTCTATAGTTGTAAACTTATACTCTACGTCTCTTTGGAGGACGACATCCATTATGTGGTAATGGAGTAACATCAATAATTTCTGTTACTTCTACACCAGCATTGTGGATAGAACGGATAGCAGATTCTCTACCATTTCCAGGTCCTTTAACGTAAACCTTTACTTTCTTTAAACCAGCCTCTTTAGCTACTCCTGCAGCATCTTCTGCAGCTAATTGTGCTGCGTAAGGTGTGTTTTTCTTTGAACCTCTAAAGCCCATTTTTCCTGCTGATGACCATGAAATAACATCACCTTTCTTATTTGTTAAAGAAATAATGATATTGTTAAATGATGCTGTTACGTGAGCTTCACCTACAGATTCTACTAAAACTTTACGTTTTTTAGTACTTTTAGCGTTTGTCTTTGCCATAATATTTTAGTTCTTAGTATTAGTTGATAGTCGCTAGAATCCTAAACCATTATAATTTCTAACAGATTCTTTCCAACGTCTAAAGACTAAAGACTACATTTAATTACTTAGTTGCCTTCTTTTTGTTAGCAACAGTTTTTCTTCTACCTTTTCTTGTTCTAGAGTTATTCTTAGTACGTTGACCTCTTAATGGTAAACCAACTCTATGACGGATTCCGCGGTAACATCCTATATCCATTAAACGTTTAATGTTTAATTGAGTTTCAGAACGTAATTCACCTTCAATAGTGAATGTACCTACAGCATCACGAATAGCACCAATTTGATCATCAGACCAGTCTTGTACCTTAATACTCTCATCTACTTTAGCGATAGCTAAAATTTCTTGAGCTCTACTTCTACCTACTCCGTAGATATAAGTTAATGAGATAACTCCTCTTTTTTGTTTTGGTATATCAACACCTGCAATTCTTGCCATAACTATCCTTGTCTTTGTTTGAATCTAGGATTCTTTTTGTTAATCACGTAAAGTCTACCTTTTCTGCGCACGATTTTACAATCTGCACTTCTTTTTTTAACTGATGCTCTTACTTTCATCTGTTCTTGTTATTAATAGAACTAACTAATGTTAGTATCTATAGGTTATACGAGCCTTAGTTAAATCGTAAGGACTCATTTCTAATTTCACTTTATCACCAGGTAATAATTTAATGTAATGCATACGCATCTTACCCGAAATATGTGCTGTCACAATGTGACCATTTTCTAATTCTACACGAAACATGGCATTAGATAATGCTTCTATAATTGTTCCGTCTTGCTCTATTGCTGCTTGTTTTGCCATAATAATATTAAGCTACTGCTTTTCTATTTTTACCGGTTTTCATTAAGCCATCATAGTGTCTATTTAACAAGTAAGAATTTACTTGCTGCATAGTGTCTATTGCAACACCAACCATAATTAAAAGTGATGTACCTCCAAAGAATAAAGCCCATCCTGTTTGCACGTCTAATAACTTTACAATAAAAGCAGGAAATACTGCTATTAATGCTAAGAATATAGATCCTGGCAAAGTAATTTGAGACATAATCTTATCTAAGTACTCAGAGGTTTCAGTACCAGGACGAATCCCAGGGATAAAACCACCACTTCTTTTTAAGTCGTCAGACATTTTGTTTGTTGGCACTGTAATCGCTGTATAGAAATATGTAAAAACTATAATTAATAATGCGAAAACTAAATTATACCAAAAACCAAAGATATCCGCGAAATTTGTTTGCATCCAAACACCAGTTGTTGTATCTTTTAATAAAGATGATTTTCCAACTAATCCAGGAACAAACATAATAGCTTGAGCAAAGATAATAGGCATAACTCCTGAAGCATTAAGCTTTAATGGAATATACTGTCTGTTTCCAGATAATTCATCTTTCTCATAAGTACCAGTTGCAGTTCTTCTAGCATATTGAACAGCAATTTTACGAACTGCCATTACTAATAATATTGAAGCAGCGATAATTAAGAACCAAATTACAATCTCAATCACAATTAACATAATACTTCCAGTCTCCATACGCGAGGCAGCATTTTGTAAGAATGACTTAGGTAATGTAGCAATAATACCAACCATAATTAATAATGAAATACCATTACCAATTCCTTTATCGGTAATTTTCTCACCTAACCACATTGCAAAAATAGTACCTGTAACTAAAATAATTACAGATGAAATGTAAAACACTGTACTATCTAAAAGAATAGCAGATTCAGGAATACCAAAAGCAGTTGTTAAACTCGCTAAATAACCTGGTGCTTGTACTAAACAAATAGCAATAGTTAACCAACGTGTTATTTGAGTTATCTTCTTTTGACCTGAAGCTCCTTCTTTTTGAAGTTTTTGTAAGTAAGGAATAGCAATTCCCATTAACTGTACTACAATAGAAGCTGATATATACGGCATAATACCTAAGGCAAATACAGAAGCGTTAGCAAAAGCTCCTCCTGTAAATGCGTTAAGTAGACCGAAAATACCATCAGCAGCACCACTTTGTAAGTTTTCTAGTTGTGCAGCATCAATACCAGGTAATACAACCTGAGCACCAAAACGGTAAACTAATAACAAACTTAGTGTTACTAAGATACGATTTCTTAGTTCATCAATTTTCCAAACATTTTTTATAGTCTCTATAAATTTCATGTTCAAAAAATGTTATAGTTCTACTGCTTGTCCTCCAGCTGCTTCAATTGCTTGTTTAGCAGTCGCTGAGAATTTGTGTGCAGTAATAGTTAATTTAGACTTTAATTCACCTCTACCTAAAATCTTTACAGACTCTTTGTTTCCTGCTAAACCTAGCTCAACAATAGTTGCAAAATCTAAAGTATCAGTAATCTTTTTGTCATCCACTAATTCTTGGATTTTGTCCAAGTTAATTGGTTGAAATTCTTTTCTGTTAATGTTCGTAAAGCCAAACTTAGGAACACGACGTTGTAAAGGCATTTGACCACCTTCAAAACCAATCTTCTTAGAATAACCAGAACGAGATTTAGCTCCTTTGTGACCACGTGTCGCAGTACCACCTTTTCCAGAACCTTGTCCTCTACCTACTCTTTTTCCTTGACTTTTAACTGAACCTTCTGCAGGTTTTAAATTACTTAAATTCATTTATTCAGTTTTATTATTTAGTTTCTACAATAGAAACTAAGTGATTAACTTTCTTTACCATTCCAAGAATATTTGGAGTAGCATCGTGCTCTACGACTTGTCCGATTTTTTTAAGACCAAGAGCTTCTAATGTTCTCTTTTGTCTTAACGTACGGTTTATAGCACTCTTAACTTTTTTTACTTTAATCTTAGCCATTGTCCTATGTATTAACCGTTAAACACTTTCTCTAAAGAAATACCTCTTTCTCTTGCGATAGTATGAGCACTTCTTAATTGTAATAAAGCATCAAAAGTTGCTTTAACTACGTTATGTGGGTTTGATGATCCTTGAGACTTAGAAAGTACATCATGTACTCCTACTGCTTCAAGTACAGTTCTAACAGCACCACCAGCAATAACCCCTGTACCAGGAGCTGCAGGTATGATGTTTACTTTTGCACCACCAAATTTACCTTTTTGTTCGTGAGGTAATGTTCCTTTAATTAAAGGAATACGTACTAAGTTTTTCTTAGCATCTTCAATTGCCTTAGCAATCGCAGAAGCAACATCCTTAGATTTACCTAAACCGTGACCAACAACACCAGCTTCATCTCCAACCACTACGATTGCAGAAAAACCAAATGCTCTACCACCTTTAGTTACCTTTGTAACTCTTTGTACACCAACTAAACGATCTTTAAGATCTAATCCTGTTGGCTTTACTAACTCTGCATTAAATTTTTGCATAATTTCTTAGAATTTAAGTCCTGCTTCTCTAGCACCTTCTGCTAATGATTTTACTCTACCGTGATATAAAAAACCTCCTCTATCAAAAGAAATTGTATCAACACCAGCTTTAAGTGCTTTTTCACCAACAGACTTTCCTACTAACGCAGCAATTTCTATTTTATTTCCTTTTGCAGAACTAATATCTTTATCTCTAGATGATGCTGCCGCTAATGTTTTACCATCTACGTCATTTACAACTTGAGCATAAATTTCTTTATTACTTCTAAAAACAGATAATCTAGGTCTAGCTTCAGTTCCAGAAACAACCTTACGAACTCTACTTTTTATTCTTAATCTTTTTTCGTTCTTTGTTAACGCCATGACTTTCTTATTAAGCTGATTTACCTGCTTTTCTTCTAATGATTTCTCCTACAAACTTGATTCCTTTTCCTTTGTACGGTTCAGGTCTTCTAAATCCTCGGATTTTAGCGGCTACTTGACCAACTAATTGCTTGTCGTGAGAAGTTAACTTAATGATTGGGTTTTTACCCTTTTCAGATACAGTTTCAATCTTAACCTCTTGAGCAATGCTCATAACGATATTGTGAGAAAACCCTAAAGCCAACTCTAATACGTTTCCTTGGTTAGATGCTCTGTAACCTACACCTACTAATTCTAGTTCTTTTGTAAAACCTTTAGAAACACCTTCAATCATGTTGTTTACTAAAGCTCTATAAAGACCATGCTTAGCTTTACTATCTTTGTTTTCAGAAGATCTTGTTACTACAACTTTATCTTCTTCAACCTTTACATCTACAGTATTGAAATCTTGAGTTAATTCTCCTAATTTACCTTTAACTGTAATTGTGTTATCGTTTATTGTTACTATAACTCCACTTGGGATAGTAACTGGATTATTTCCTATTCTTGACATGACTTATCCTTTTTTTAGTAAACGTAACATAAAACTTCACCACCAACGTTTTCTCTTTTGGCTTGTTTAGCTGTCATTACACCATGAGATGTAGAAACGATTGCTATACCAAGACCATTTAAAATACGTGGTAATTCTTTTGAACTTGAATATTTACGTAAACCTGGTTTACTAATTCTTTGAATCTTTCTAATTACAGATTCTTTAGATTCTTTAGTGTACTTTAAGGCTATCTTGATAGTTCCTTGTACTGTTGAATCTTCGAATTTGTAACTTAAAATATATCCTTGATCGAATAATATTTTAGTAATGTCCTTCTTAAGGTTTGATGCAGGAATTTCAACTACACGGTGATTTGCACGTACGGCATTTCTGACACGAGTTAAATAATCTGCAATTGGATCTGTATACATATGTATTAATTTGCGGTTTTGGTTTTCAACTCCGAAACAAATCGGAGTTGAACCTTTAACCAATTTATAATTTTACCAACTTGCTTTTGTAACACCAGGAATTAATCCTTGGTTAGCCATTTCTCTGAACATAACACGAGAAATACCAAATGTTCTCATATACCCTTTTGGTCTACCAGTTAACTTACAACGATTGTGTTGACGTATAGGTGAAGCGTTTTTAGGTAACTTTTGTAATGCTTCGTAATCTCCAGCTTCTTTTAAAGCTTTACGTTTAGCAGCATACTTAGCAACTGTTTTACTTCTTTTAACCTCGCGAGCTTTCATTGATTCTTTAGCCATAACTTAGTTTTTTTGGAATGGTAATCCCATTTCAGTTAATAATGATTTAGCTTCTTTGTCTGTCGCCGCCGAAGTTACAAAAGTTATATCCATTCCCGAAATTTTATTTACTTTATCAATATCAATTTCTGGAAAGATAATTTGTTCTGTAATACCTAAGTTGTAATTACCTCTACCGTCAAAACCCGTAGCTTTGATTCCGTTAAAGTCTCTTACACGTGGTAAAGCCGATGTGATTAAACGATCTAAAAATTCAAACATTTGCTCTCCTCTTAACGTAACCTTAGCACCAATAGGCATTCCTTTACGTAATTTAAAAGTCGCAACGTCCTTTTTAGATAATGTAGCAATCGCTTTTTGACCAGTAATTGTTGATAATTCTTCTACTGCGTAGTCTACTAATTTCTTATCAGAAACAGCAGCACCAACACCTTTAGAAACAACAATTTTTTCTAATTTAGGAACTTGCATTATATTCTTATAACCAAATTCTTCTGTAAGAGCAGCAACTACTTTGCTTTTATACTCTTCTTTTAGTCTAGGTGAATATGCCATAATTATATAACTTCATTAGATTTTTTAGAAAAACGCACTTTCTTTCCATCCTCTTTTCTGTAACCTACTCTAGTTTCTTCACCTTTAGCGGTTAATAAACTTAAGTTAGAAATATGGATAGGAGCCTCTTTCTCAACGATTCCTCCTTGAGGACTTTGTGCACTAGGTTTAGTATGTTTTTTAATCATATTAACACCTTCTACAATCGCTTTATTTTTTTCAATAAATACTTTAGTTACGTTACCTTGTTCCCCTTTATGGTCACCAGCAATAACTTTTACAGTATCTCCTGTTTTAATTTTTAGCTTTGTCATTTTTTTAGTCATTAAAGCACCTCTGGCGCTAATGATACAATTTTCATGAATTGCTTATCACGAAGTTCTCTTGCAACAGGTCCAAATACACGTGTTCCTTTCATTTCCCCTTGAGGGTTTAAAAGTACACAAGCATTATCGTCAAATCTAATATAAGATCCGTCTGGACGTCTTACTTCTTTTTTGGTACGAACTACAACAGCTGTAGAAACAGTTCCTTTTTTGGTATTACCATTAGGAGTTGCATCTTTAACTGCTACAACGATCTTATCACCAATAGAAGCATATCTTCTTTTAGTTCCACCAAGTACACGGATAGTTAATACTTCCTTAGCACCGGTATTGTCTGCGACTTTAAGTCTTGATTCTTGTTGTACCATAATTACTTCGCTCTTTCAATTATTTCAACTAATCTCCAACATTTAGATTTACTTAAAGGTCTTGTTTCCATGATCTTTACAGTATCTCCAATATTACAATCGTTCGTTTCGTCGTGTGCTACGTACTTTTTAGTCTTTAACACGAACTTTCCGTACATTGGGTGTTTTACTTTTTTAACTTCAGATACCACAATTGATTTCTGCATTTTGTTACTAGTAACTACACCAATACGCTCTTTTCTTAAGTTTCTTTTTTCCATCTTTAGGCAGAATTATTGTAAATCTCTTTTAGTTAATTCTGTTGCTAAACGAGCAACTGAACGTCTAATTTGACGTAATTGAATAGGATTCTCTAAAGGAGAAATAGCATGAGCCATTTTTAAATCTGAATAACTCTTTTTAGTTTCACTAAGTTTCTCTTGTAACTCAGCTACAGATAATTCTTTAATCTCTGATTGTTTCATGATCTTAAATAAATTATGCTTGATAATCTCTAGCGATTACAAACTTAGTTTTTACTGGTAATTTTTGAGCAGCTAAACGTAATGCTTCTTTAGCAATATCTAAAGGCACTCCTCCTACTTCAAAAAGGATTCTTCCTGGCTTAACAACAGCAGCCCAATATTCAACTCCACCTTTACCTTTACCCATACGTACTTCAAGAGGTTTCTTTGTAATAGGCTTGTCTGGAAATATTTTAATCCATAACTGACCTTCTCTTTTCATATAACGAGTAGCGGCGATACGTGCAGCTTCTATTTGACGTGATGTTAAGAAATTAGAATCTAATGATTTAATTCCAAAAGTACCGTTTGAAAGTAAGTGACCTCTACCAGAGTTCCCTTTCATACGACCCTTTTGTTGTTTTCTAAATTTTGTTCTTTTAGGCTGTAACATTTGTTCTTTTTCTTAAAAATTACTTTCTACGACGAGGTTGTGGCTTTCCACCAGAACGACCACCTTTTCCTGACTTTTTAGTAGATAATCCTACTAACGGAGAAAGATCTCTTTTACCATATACTTCACCTTTCATGATCCATACTTTAACACCTAATCTACCATAAGTAGTATGTGCTTCAACTAAAGCATAATCAATATCGGCTCTAAATGTAGATAAAGGAATACGTCCTTCTTTGTAGTGCTCAGAACGTGCCATTTCAGCTCCGTTTAAACGACCAGAAATCTGGATTTTAATTCCTTCAGCATTCATACGCATTGTAGCAGCAATAGCCATCTTGATTGCACGTCTGTATGAAATTCTGTTTTCAATTTGACGAGCGATGCTTGATCCTACTAAAAATGCATCCAATTCAGGTCTTTTAATTTCAAAAATATTGATCTGAACTTCTTTACCTGTAATTTTTTTAAGCTCTTCTTTTAACTTGTCTACCTCTTGTCCACCTTTTCCGATAATAATACCAGGTCTAGCAGTAGTGATAGTAACGGTTACAAGTTTAAGTGTACGCTCTATAATTACACGTGAAACACTAGCTTTAGATAAACGCGCGTGAACGTATTTTCTAATCTTATCGTCTTCGGCAAGTTTATCACCGTAATCGTTTCCTCCGTACAGTTAGATTCCCATCCTCTAATAATTCCTAAGCGATTTCCGATTGGATTTGTTTTTTTGTCCCATATCTATCTTAGCTTTGTGTGTTATTGTTAGCTCCAACCACGATAGTTACGTGATTTGAACGTTTTCTTATTCTGTGTGCGCGACCTTGAGGTGCTGGACGTAATCTCTTTAACATCGATCCACCATCAACTCTAATTTCTTTTACAAATAATTCAGCTTCCTCAATGTTAGCATCCTCATTTTTAGCTTCCCAGTTAGCAACCGCAGATAATAATAACTTTTCTAAACGGTTAGATGCTTCCTTAGAGCTAAACTTTAAAATATTAAGCGCTTTCTCTACCTTTTCACCTCTTACTAAATCGGCTACTAAACGCATTTTTCTTGGTGACGTAGGACAGTTATTAAGTTTTGCAAAAGCGATTTGCTTTTTTCCTTCCTTAATAGCGTCTGCCATTTCTCTTTTACGACTTCCCATAGCTTATTATTTTTTACCTTTATTTTTTGCACCTGCATGTCCTCTAAATGAACGTGTTGGTGAAAATTCTCCTAATTTATGACCTACCATGTTTTCAGTTACATAAACTGGTACGAATTGACGTCCGTTATGTACTGCAATAGTTTGTCCAACAAAGTCTGGTGTAATCATAGAAGCTCTAGACCAAGTCTTAATGACAGTCTTTTTGTTAGCTTCAACATTAGCAGCAACTTTTTTCTCTAATTTATAATGAACGTAAGGTCCTTTTTTTAATGATCTTGCCATGTCTTATTATTTCTTTCTACGTTCTACAATGTACTTATTACTTGCTTTAGTCTTAGAACGAGTTCTAAATCCTTTAGCTGGTATTCCGTTTCTTGAACGAGGGTGACCTCCAGAAGATTTACCTTCTCCACCTCCCATTGGGTGATCGACAGGGTTCATTACTACTGATCTAGTTCTTGGACGACGTCCTAACCAACGAGATCTACCTGCTTTACCAGATACTAATAATTGGTGATCTGAGTTAGATACTGCTCCAATTGTTGCACGACACGTTACTAAAATTAAACGTGTTTCTCCTGATGGTAATTTAATAGTTGCGAACTTTCCGTCACGTGCCATTAACTGAGCAAAAGCTCCAGCTGAACGTGCCATAACAGCACCTTGTCCTGGACGTAACTCTACACAAGAAATAATAGTTCCTAATGGAATGTTTGCAAGAGACATTGTATTTCCAATTTCTGGAATTACATTATCACCTGATACAAGTGTTTGACCAACTTGTAATCCGTTTTGAGCAATGATATACGCTTTTTCACCATCTTGATAGTTTAATAACGCAATAAATGCTGTTCTGTTTGGATCGTATTGAATTGATGCAACCTCTGCAGGGATACCATCTTTGGTTCTCTTGAAGTCGATAATACGATAACGACGCTTGTGACCACCACCTTTGTAGCGCATTGTCATACGTCCTTGACTGTTTCTACCACCTGAACGTTTTTTCGGAGCTAATAAACTCTTCTCCGGCTTATCAGTTGTAATGGCGTCAAATCCGTTTACAACTCTAAAACGCTGTCCTGGTGTGATTGGTTTTAATTTTCTTACTGACATTTGTCTTTAAATTACATGTTAGTGTATAAATCAATCGATTCACCTTCCGCCAGTTGTACAATTGCTTTCTTTAAAGCATTTGTTTTACCATGTTGAATACCAGTTTTAGTAAACTTAGTTTTTCTATCTGGACGGACATTTATAGTACGAACTTTTTCAACAGAAACGCCATAAGCAGCTTCCACCGCTTTTTTAATTTCTACCTTGTTCGCCTTTGTTTTTACATAAAAGCTAAAACAGTTATTTGCTTCACTGTTTGCAGTTGCTTTCTCTGTAATTATAGGTTTAATTAAGATACTCATCGCTTTCTTATTTACTTAAATTCGTTACAATTTCTTCTACTGAACTCTCTAAAAGAACGACTTGATTAGCATTTAAAATCTTGTACGTACTCAATTCAGAGTTTGTTAACACTTCAGAGCTCTTTACATTACGTGAAGACAAGTAAACATTTTTATTTGCCGCACCTAAAACAAACAATGACTTCTTGTCTTGTAAGTTTAATGCATTTAAAACAGACGTAAAGTTTTTAGTTTTTGGCGCATCGAAATTGAAGTCTTCTAAAACAACAATTGACTTTTCGTTAGCCTTAATACTAAAAGCAGATTTACGTGCTAATCTCTTAAGTGATTTATTTAATTTAAACGTATAGTTTCTTGGCCTTGGTCCGAACATACGTCCTCCACCTCTAAAAACACCAGACTTAATTGATCCTGCACGTGCAGTACCTGTACCCTTTTGTTTTTTAATCTTACGTGTACTTCCTGTAATATCTGCTCTTTCCTTAGACTTGTGTGTACCCTGTCTTTGGTTAGCTAAATATTGTTTTACATCTAAGTAAACAGCATGATTGTTTGGTTCTATACCGAAAACAGTATTAGAAAGGTCTACCTTTCTACCTGTTTCTTTTCCGTTAATGTCTAAAACTGCTACTTCCATTACTTCTTGATAATTACGTAAGCGTTTTTGTGTCCAGGAACACATCCTTTAACAACTAATAGATTCTTTTCAGAAACTACTTTTAACACTTTCAAATTTTGAACTTTTACTGTGTCTCCACCCATTCTTCCTGCCATTTTCATTCCTTTAAAAACTCTTGCAGGGTAAGATGCCGCTCCAATAGAACCTGGCGCTCTTAAACGGTTGTGTTGACCGTGAGTAGCTTGACCTACACCACCAAATCCATGACGTTTTACAACACCTTGAAATCCTTTACCTTTTGAGGTACCTGAAACATCAACAAACTCTCCTTCTACGAAGTGTTCTACTGTTAATGAATCTCCTAATTTGTACTCCTCATCAAAACCTTGAAATTCAACTAGCTTTCTCTTAACAGAAGTACCCGCTTTTTTAGCATGACCTAGGTCAGCTTTTGTAGCGCTCTTTTCTGTCCTGTCATCGAAACCTAATTGAAGTGCAGAATAACCATCTACTTCTTCAGTTCTGACTTGGGTAACAACGCATGGCCCAGCTTCGATTACTGTACATGGAATATTCTTTCCATTTTCGTCGAAAATGCTGGTCATTCCGATTTTCTTTCCAATTAACCCAGACATAATTATTATTTAATTTATTGTTTATTTAAAAAAAATGAGCGAAAAACACATTTTTCACTCATGAATGTATTCTTTCCGTTTTTCCTTCGCACGAAGCTAAGGACATGTAACGTTAAGATTGACAAGGCTTTACGTGAATCAACACTAAATACTC
>Ga0247567_1000024_pt1 | contig 13891 bp, 1 predicted proteins | sample 15RmetaT_FD_190373 | JGI IMG/M metagenome (GOLD analysis project Ga0247567, IMG submission 190373) | Metatranscriptome of seawater microbial communities from Monterey Bay, California, United States - 15R (Metagenome Metatranscriptome) | ecosystem: Environmental > Aquatic > Marine > Coastal...
GTGCATCAAGCCCAGCTTTTTGATGGTCTGGGCACACACAAAGCAAAATCGTGTGGCAGCTGCATCAGCTTGCCCGCACCGATCGTTCTATTAAGACTTACCAATGAAGATGCTACTGCTGTTCTGTTCCCAAGCTTTTCTTACATATTTGCATGGAGCAGTCAGTGAGCCTACCAAGTCCATGGGCTCTTTGCGCCATGGTCATACATTCAAGAGAAAAGATGATGGTTGGCGACATTCATTAAGCATGCCAACAATTTCAGGCCGCACCGAAGCTCGGCACCACGCAGCTGTATCACCTGCTCCAGCTGCTGTTGCCGTTTCTGGCAATCTTGCAGGAGTCAACTTTAGCAAGTTGCACTTCAAAAGCCCTTATAATATTTTCCCGGAAAGGCTCCCATTTGGAAAATGGAAAGTTGGTTGCTTGCTTGATGATCAGACAGCAACAAGACGCTGGTATCATCAATCTGTTCCGGCGACGGACCAATTGCCCATGACACCGCAGGTTTGCTTTCACTTTTGCTCCAATGTCAGCGGTACACAATTCTTTGGCCTCCAAAATGGAAACACGTGTTACTGCACACCATTCTACCATGAGAAGAAATCATCGGGTAGCCAAAGCTGCGATGTTCCGTGTGAAGGCAATGCGGAATTCACTTGTGGCGGAAACCAAAAGGTTGACCTATATGAGATTCATGACTGCAATAACTTGCCACCAGAACCTTGCAAGCCAGCTCCACAACTTGTTGAACATGCTCTTGGCTTTTACAGCAATTACTACCGCACATCAACACCTTGTGCAAACACTAAAATGGAGCCATTGTCAACTCGAAAGCCGGACTGTGAAATTCAATGCGAGCCCGGCTATTTCCTTCAAAGGAACGACATAAAGTGTGTCCAGATGGGTCACATTGACACTGGAGTTTGGATGCAGGTTCAAGGCTCTGCAAACTGTGAGGCGGTCTCTTGTGGCCCACCGCCTTCCATACCACATGCAACCTTCCCAGAAACTGCAATTGTTTTCCCAGACATTGCGACATATACTTGCCAAATTGGCTTTACAGTGAATGGGGATCCATCAGGTGAGAAACAAACACAATGCCGCTGCCAAGCAAATGGGCTGCTTGAAAATCCGAAGCCATGCGAAAGGGTGAGATGTGGCCTGTGCTCATCAGGAGATGGATTTGATCATGCGATCCCAAAGGAGAAGGGAGTGCGTGTATATGAAGACAAATGCCATTATGTGTGTGCCAAAGGCTACACGCTCAACTCTCAAGCATCCGGTTCGACAAGCTTCATCACCAGCTGCAATGCCTTAGGAAACTTTTCTTCAGCCCCAAGGTGCCAGCCAGTGACATGTGGGCCTGCGCAAAAAATAAACTTTGCTTCACTGGTACCTCATGGAGGACAGCCGGGTGCAGTAGTGCACTACGACCAACATGTTGGTTACCAGTGTAACAAGGGATATTCAACTGCAGGAAAGTTTGGAGGCCCAACCGCATTCAATTGCAGCTGTCAGGCAAACGGGCAGTTTACACCCGTGCCAGAGTGTTTACCAGTGGATTGTGGAGCACCCACAGCTGCTAAGAATTCGATATACTCAAATCAAACCTTGAAGTTTCAAGACAATGTAACATATAGGTGCATTGCAGGGTACACCTTCTCTGGCAATGTTAACTCTGAGAAAGAAGAGACAATCATGTGCGGACCTGAGGGGCGCCTGGTCAAGGAACCTAACACATGTTCCCCGGTGACATGTGGTTTACCACCTTCTCTTCCTTATGCTGCTCTGGTTGATAAAAGAGTGCAGGGCACAATGACTTTTGCATCGCGCCCCTTGGTATACAAGTGTAAGCCAGGCTACTCCAAGGTAAAAGATGATATCCCTTGGAACCCGCGTGATCTGCTATTTTCCATTGAATGTCAGCCCAATGGTAACTTTTCAAAACCAGTAGAGTGTGTGAACATTGATGACTGCGCACACAGGGATTGTGGAACAAATGGGCGCTGCAAGGACAAAACCACTCCCCGTGCCGATTCTTTCGCAAACTATGAGTGCGAGTGCGATGCAGGATACGAGGTCACCATTAAAGATCTCCGTGGTCTTGAGGCCAAAGAAAGACGATGCACTCCGATAGATGACTGTCCAGTGAAGGACGTGTGTGGTGGTCGGAATGATCAAGGTACAAAGAGAGGCACTTGCCGCGACCAGTTGCTCAACTATTCCTGTGAGTGCAGCTCTGGGTATCAGCAAGCTGTCCTGCCAGGCACAAGTAATGCAACTTGTACTCCTGTCGAGTGCGGCAAGGTACCAGATTGCACTCATTCGCAGAACCCCATGCAAGGAGCGGTTGCCAATTATGACACAAAGCGTTGGAATTACACATGCGAAAAGGGATTTTCATTAAATGGAAAAGCAGGAGGGCCCACAACTTTCACTATGCAGTGCACATCTGACAAAAGCTTTTCGCCTAGTCAAGACTGCTTACCAGTGTCTTGTGGGCTTGTGAAAAACTGTCCATTTGCAGACCACACACCGAAGCCAGTTAAGCTGTTGTACCCTGGAGCTTTAACATATACCTGCAACGAGGGGTACTCTGTTAACGGGGCTGCGACTGGACCTAAAACTTTCCAAGTGCAATGCCACCACAACGGAAGTCAAACTCCACTTCAGTCATGTAAGCCTGTTGCTTGTGGGAGAGTCCCCAAGCTGCTGAACGCGACCTATGACAAAACCAGGAGTTACTTCTTTCCGCAGTTGGCACCCATCCAGTGTGATACTGGGTACTCAGTAGATGGGACAACAAAGCCAGAAAGCTTTGCCTATGAACTTGCCTGTCGCAAAGATGGCACCTTTGATGCATCAAAACCCTGTAAACCAGTTCTTTGTGGAATGGCACCAGATGTTCCATGTGCGGTCCGTGACTCCCACAACAAGTCCTACATGGATAAGGCCAAGTATACTCTGGAGAATGGCTACAGCCTAACTGGCCTCCCTTCAGGACCCAAAGAGTTCTCAGTGACTTGCACAGCATCTGGAATTTTCTCTCCTGTGAAAGAGCCAAAGCCAATTACATGTGGAATACCACCACGAATGGACTATGCCAACAGCCCTGGAGCTACCTATGTTTATTTGCAGTATGCAAATTACACTTGTGTCAAAGGATATTCCACCACTGGGACAACTTCAGGTCCAGCGACTTACTCTCGGCAGTGTGGGCCCAATGGCAATTACAGCACACCACCAAGCACATGCAAACCAGTAGATTGCGGCAAGCTGAAGGTAACTCCAGCCATGGGTTACTTAGTGGCTCCCCCTTCTGGAAACTTGGATATGCCTCCAGCTGGAAACCTGGATGTGCCTCCAGATGGAAACCCGGATAAGCCTCGAGCTGGAAACTTGGATATGCCTCCTGGTGGAAACCTGGATATGCCTCCAGATGGGAACCCGGATAAGCCTCGAGCTGGAAACTTGGATACGCCTCCTGGTGGAAACCTGGATATGCCTCCAGATGGGAGACCGGATAAGCCTCGAGCTGGAAACTTGGATACGCCTCCTGGTGGAAACCTGGATATGCCTCCAGATGGGAACCCAGATAAGCCTCGAGCTGGAAACTTGGATGCTCCTCCTGGTGGACACCTGGATATGCCTCCAGATGGGAACCCAGATAAGCCTCGAGCTGGAAACTTGGATGCTCCTCCTGGTGGAAACCTGGATCTGCCTCCAGATTGGAACCTGGATATTCCACTCAAGTTTGGCCAGCGAGTCAAAGTGAAGTGCAAGCCAGGATTCTCCAAGGACGGAGTTGTGGGCAGCAGCTATGTCACGGCTTGGGTGACTACCAACCCTGACGGCACCATCACGTACGCTCCACCGTGCAAGAACAATCGAGACTGTGATACACCAGAAAATCAGTGTGGTCGCAATGGGAAGTGTATTGATAATGTGGCTCCCACTGGTGTTCACAAAGATGACTTTCACTGCAAATGCAATTCCGGTTTTGCTGAGAACATCACTAAGGGTGGAGCTCACTCATGCTACAATGTCAATGACTGCCCAGAGACGGCATGCTTGCCCGGACGCTGCCGGGACCTGGTGAACGAGTACAAGTGCTTCTGCCCTGCAGGGTACAAAATTGCACCTAATCCAAACAAGGGTCTTGCTCATGATTGCCTTCCACTGTCATGTGGAAAGCCCCCTAATGTTTCAAACTCGCAGGCATCCACCAATAAGGAGGTTCTTTTTACAGACGCGGCTGTCAACTACACATGTGATCTTGGCTACAGTGTGACTTCAAATGCCATTGGTCCAAAACATTTCAGCATCAAGTGTTTGGCAAACCAGAGCTTCCAGAAACCACGTGCTTGTAGGCCAGTGATGTGTGGGGAGCCTGCCTCTGTAGCCCATGCTTCATACCCGCAGAATCAGGTGCTGACCTTTCCTAGCAAGATGTCATACCTCTGCAATGAAGGCTATTCAGTTGACGGGACACCCGTGGGAACCACAGTTTTTAGCACTGCGTGTCGAGCGAACGGTTCCTTGTCTCCAGTGAGGTCATGCCTGCCAATCAAGTGTCCCATCATCCCAACTCAAACACATGTCGAAGTGGACTACGGTGGAAAAAGTCTCTCCTTCCCAGGCTTTGTTGATGTGACTTGTGTGCCTGGATATTCAGTGGTACCAGATCAGCATGACCGCACGAAGTACAATGTTTCCTGTGCTGCATCAGGCAAGCTGGTCTTTTCACCTAATCATGTGTGCAAGCCAATTAGCTGTGGTAAGCGACCGGAAGTGCCAAACGCATCAATAAGTGGTAACAATTTGTTTGGTGAGACAATGCAGGTAACATGCAACGAAGGCTTTTCGGTAGATCAACAAGCAACAAAGCAAAGTAGGAAGTTTGTGATGACCTGCCAGCCAAATGGAACAACAACGGAGCCAAAAGAATGCAAAAGGATCAAGTGTGGGGAGGCGCCAGAGACAGCTCATACCAGTCATGACACTGGTGAGAAGCTGTTTGAGGATAGAATAAGCTATAAGTGCCAGAAGGGATACACCCTGGATGGAACACCTGGAGGTGCCAAGTCTTTTGAACTTGCATGTAGAGCTAACGGCACGTTCACGTCAGGAAAGGTTCCGCTGCCTGTTTCTTGCGGGACAGCACCAGCAAGGAAGAATGCATCAAACCCTGGAGATTCACATGTTTTCATGGAAACTGAGGCGTACACATGTGAACCAGGACATACATCAAATGGTGAGGCATCCGGTGCCAAAGAGTTCTCTCTTACTTGCAAGGAAGATGGTGGCTATGAAGGGCCAGATGGCTGCTTGCCAGTTGCTTGTGGAGAGGTTGCAACACCACCAAACAGTGAGCCTGAGCTTGAAGGCACCAACGGCAAGATATCAAAGCTTGTTTTTCCACAGAAATTCGCATTCAAGTGTAAGCCTGGCTTCACAGTCAATGGCAAAGGGAGTGGTGCTGCAAACTTTACACGAAGGTGTCAAGCAAGTGGAAAAATCACTCCTCATAATGGTTGCAAAAATGTCGATGACTGTGAAAACAATATGTGTTCTCCTGGGGGCAAGTGCGTTGATCATGCACGTCCAACCGGAAATCACACTGCTGACTACCACTGCAAGTGTGACTTTGGATACAAAGAAAACTTCACGAAGGATGGTGAACGCACCTGTTCAAATGTCCCTGACTGCCCGAAAGGCGCATGCCTGCCAGGTCGGTGTGCAGACCGTACTGGTGACTATGAATGTATCTGCCCTCCCGGCTACTACGAAGCGCCCAACAATGAGAAGGGATTGAAGCATGATTGTCTTCCTGTCTCTTGTGGCAAGCCTCCTTCCGCTAAGCATGCTTCGACCCTGCTGGAGGGACAGGAAGTTCTCTTCAACTCTCCTCCAGTCGAGTACACCTGTGACACTGGCTACACACTTGATAGCCTGCCTGATGGTGACACAACTTTCACCGTAGAATGTGAGACTGAAGACATGCTCCAAGAGTCCAGTGCACAAGCTCGCAAGGCACGCATCAGGGGTAAGAAAGGCGTCAGCGGTGACTGGGAGCTGCAAGAAAGAATGAACCTGGTCTCAGTCCCTCCAGGACCGCGCCAAGGAAAGTTTTCTCCCATAAGCAACTGTAAACCAATTCAATGTGGCCCAGCGCCCAAAGTACAAAATGCAACAAATTCCATCGGTAGCGGAGCCGTGTTGACTTTCCCCCAGAAGGTCCACTACGAGTGCGATCCTGGGCATTCCACAGACGGCGATAGCAAAGGGGCCACCTCATTTGATGCAACATGTGCAAACAAAGGTGCTTTTGAAGGGATGCGAAAGTGCCAGCCAATACGGTGCTCAGGTCCATGCACAGGATCATCAAGTGCGCCTGCCTGCAAGGAAAATGCTTTTGGCCCCAACGCCCATTATGACCAAGGCGAAGTCGCCAGAGCCAAGTTTGGTGACCGGATTGAGGTCACTTGTGCTGTAGGTCATGCTCTTCACAAGGACACCCCAGCAAAAAACAAATACCAAGTTGCATGCAAAGAGCACGGGAGAATCGAGCGAGTTGATCCTGGAACTCAGTGCACGCCTGTGGATTGTGGGGTGAAGCCTAAAGTCAAGCACGGCAAGCTCACCGGTGGCACAAGGTATGGAGACATATTATCAGGAGAAGCAGATGAAGGGTGGTCATTGGATGGAACACCCCACGCAAAGCGCTTCGAGAGTTCATGCAACGAGATGGGTCAGTTCACAAGTACGCCTCAGCTGCAGCCGGTCGTGTGTGGACAGCCACCAGAGGTAAAGTTCACACAGTTGGAGAAGGGGAAGAAGAAGTATATGGACACAGCCAAGTATCAGTTGCATGAAGGCTACACCTTGGATGGCTCTCCAAATGGACCAAAGGAGTTTCAAATCACATGCCAGGCAAATGGCACTTTTACCCCAACATCCCAGCCTCTTCCCATTAAATGTGGAACGCCACCATTGAAGGACCATGCAAGAAGTGAAAGTCCTGAAGCCGTGTATGGCCAGCCTGTAGTGTACGCATGCGACACTGGATATACCACAGATGGAAAAAGACATGGCAAACGCAATTTTACTCTCAATTGCAATTTGGACGGCACATTTGCCGGCACAGGGGAGTGCAAGCCAATATCTGCTGGGAAACTGCCAGCTTTTCCAGGAGCAATGCAAATCAAGGATGGGGGTGGCTTTGAGCTTGGGAACCTTGACTATGGAGAAGAAGCCGAGATTGCTTGTGCACCTGGGTTCTCGTTAGACGGTGTTGTTGGTGCAGAGGAGATGTTTGAAGTGTCGGTCACTGCAGAAGGGGAATTTGCTACCACTGGCGAGTGCAAGAACAAGGACGAGTGTGCAACACCTGACAATCAATGCAGTCCAAATGGAACGTGCGTCAATGAACAACATCCGACGGGCAACCATAGCAAGGACTTTCACTGTGAGTGTGAACCTGGCTTTGTTGAGAGCATCTCGGGAAGTGTACGTACCTGCAGCAACATTCCAGATTGTCCTGCTGAAGCTTGTTCACCTGGCACTTGTCAAGACCTAGTACAAGACTATCGTTGTGAATGTCCACAAGGTTACCGTGAGGGAAGTAATCCTGCAAAGGGTTTGGCTCATGACTGTTTGCCAGTGTCGTGCGGCAGCCCTCCAGAAGTACCACATGCAACAACAGCGAACCAAAGTATGGAATGGTTTTACCACATGGAAGCTGTTGGGTACAAGTGTGCAGATGGATACACAGTCAATGCCTTGCCAGATGGGGATCAAAGCTTCCAAATCCGATGCTTAAGCAATACGACTTTCGAACTCGCACAAATGTGTAAGAAGGTGACATGTGGTACAGCCCCAGTGGTTGAAAACACCGTACTGAAACCAAAATCCGAACTAGCGTATCAAGAGACCGCAAGCTACACATGCAAGACGGGCTACACGGTCACTGGTAGTGCAGAGGGCAGCGTGGAGTTCTCAACAACTTGTGGCGCAAATGGCACCTTCAATGCTCCCCAGAGGTGCTTGCCGGTCTCATGCGATGTGGAGTGCACTCGTGTGAAAGTACAGAGTGGTTTGGGATCGGACCCTGCGAGCTTTTCCTTGAATGGCAAGAAGATCAATTTCAATGCACAGAGAGGTGTCAACATTGTGCAATTGAATCAGAAGGGGGATGCCATGAAGGAAGGTAGATCATTTGATACATTCCTTTCAGGAGCAGCTGCTGCTGAACTGGTCCAGTTTCTTGGCTCCATGCCCTCAGGTGCAAAGATTCTTGTGGCCGTTCAAGATAGTGCTGTGCAAACGGGGGGCACAGATTACTTGACTCCGGAAGCGAAACAGGCACTTTCTTTCTTTGGGGCTAGTCGTATCAATAATGTCCAGTACCAAGATGGCTACGCCTTGATTGGTCAAAAAGGTAACCATGACCCAATAGCTGAAAACTTGGTTGGCAGAAGCCGCGGACCGGCCATAGTGGAGACGACAGTGTCATGCAAAGAAGATATCTTTGGCCCATATGCACAGTTCGATTTGGAACAAGCTTCAAATTTGGTTTTCGGCCAGGACCTATTGATTACATGCAACCCAGGCTTTGCACTTCACAAGGACCGACATAATGTAACAACATACAGTGTGTCTTGTGGAACAGATGGCAAAGTCGCGCAACCTCTCGACAAGTGTGTGCCAATTGACTGTGGGAAAAAACCCAAAGTAAAACATGGTGTTGTGGTGGGAAGCACACTCTACGGGAGCAACTTGACAGTCACTGCCCAACCGGGCTTTAGTCTAGATGGTCTTCCTGTGAAGAGAGAGAGCGTGACTCAGGTGGTGCCAACCTCTGTTCAGAACACCACAAACTCGTCATCCACTGATACATTTTGTATTTTTTGCTCAGAGACCGGCAAGTTTGTGGGTGTTAGGGAGTTCAAACCCATAGCCTGTGCAGAATATCCGGAAGTGGCAGAAGCCACTGTGAAGGTCATTCGCAGTGGTGTCCAGTCAGCAGGAGTGCTTCTTGCAACTCACACATCTCGAGCACTTAGTTTTCACGATAAGTCCGAATCTTCAGGTCTTGGGAGGAAGAGAAGTGGAAGAACTACGCATGTTGGAGATGTGGTACGCTACCGATGTAACGATGGGTTTCGGCCACCCATCAAAAACGCATCCTCAGTGTCTGCAAGTGCTCCACAAGAATTCGTTCTGACCTGTTCGGGTACTGGTGACTATGAGACGCAGTCTCCAACAGATTTGGTAAACGCCTCTTGTCTTCCTGTGGAGTGCCCTGGAGAACCGATCGATGTGCCTTTCAAGGTAGTTGTGTCAGATGGTGTGCCACGCCCTCTCATGGTGGAATACAACATGACACAGCGGTACTCTTGCTTCAATGGCTTCTCGCTCACTGGTACTCCAAATGGGTCCGCAAACTTTGACGAACTATGCCAGGCTAATGGCATGATGACCTGGAAACATACATGCAAGGATGTGGACTACTGCCTTGACAACAGATGTGGTGAGCATGGGAAGTGTCGTGATGGGGTTTTGCAGTACCGCTGTCTATGTGAAGATGGTTATGAGGCTATAACCCTTGATGAGCATTTTGAGACTTGTGTTAAAATTGATCAGTGCAACAAGCAAGACGGACACAAACAATGTGGAGGTAGAGAGGGTGCAGCAGGCCGATGCACCGGCACAGCAAAATCATACAGTTGCGATTGCAACTCCGGATTTGAAAAAAAGATTGGGACACATGCCCGTGAGTCATGTCATCCTGTGGTTTGTTCAGGCGTGAAGCCTGTGCCGTATGCAAGCTCTGAGATGGTTGGAAAAAAACTCTCGTACAAACAGGAAGCTCAGTTCACTTGTGATGCAGGATATACTCTCAGCGGTCAGCTTGGAGATCCAAATGTCACATTCAGCATTCACTGCACTGCTAACAGAACCATGTCTGATCCACCTTATTGCATTCCCGTTCAGTGTCCTGCCCTGGCAAATCTCAAAGATTCTTCCATTAAGGTGGAACAGGTCCCCCACCCTCACATTCCTGCTAATCTGCTCACAGGGCCACCAGACCAGCTGAAGAATGAAGCGCTTCCTGTGAGTGGCACAGGAGCGCCAGACAAATTGAAGAATGAAGCGCTTCGTGCAGGTGACACCGGAGCGCCAGACAAATTGAAGAATCAAGCGCTTCCTGTGAGTGGCACTGGAGCGCCAGACAAATTGAAGAATGAAGCGCTTCGTGCAGGTGACACAGGAGCACCAGACAAATTGAAGAATGAAGCGCTTCCTGTGAGTGGCACAGGAGCGCCAGACAAATTGAAGAATGAAGTGCGTGCAGGTGACACAGGAGAACTAGACAACTTGAAAGAAGCACTTCGTGTGGGTGACAAAGCCACATACCATTGCAGTGAGGGGTACACTACTTCTGGTCATCGGGATGGTGCGAAACACTTTTGCGTTATTTGTAATCCTTCTGGTGAACTTTCTGAACCTGGTGCATGCTCACCTGTGCGATGTGGTGTGCCGCCCAAGGTGGAGAATGCCCCAAGTGTTCGATCCGAGATGAAATTTGGAGATACAGCTACCTTTACTTGTCAAGAGGGCTACCGTGTTGAAGGTACTGATCAAGACACATCCTTCAATGTGTCGTGCCAGGCGGATGGTCGCTTTACCGGTGTTCGAGGATGTGCTCCAGTGAGTTGTGGGGTTGCGCCGCTTATTGAGAATGCTATGGTGCCATCGGACACCTTCGTCTACACGCAGCAATTCGAGGTCATGTGTGAAAGCGGTTATACAGTGGACAACAGTCCGCATGGCGAGGCAAGTTTTGTGGCAAGCTGTGGTGCCAATGGGAGCTTCGTTGGAGTTCGTTCTTGTAAGCCGATCTCGTGTGGCATCCCAGCAGCCGGCATCAACTCGACCCGAACAGAGACCGAGGTGTTCTTGCACTCGAAAGCAGTGTGGAAATGCAAGGACGGCTTCTCTGTGGACGGCACACCACTGGGTGAACGGCAAATTGCTCGACAATGTTTGAAAACGGGGGAGCTTAGTTTGGCGAAAGTACAGGACTGCCAGGACATTGACTTCTGCAATGACCACGCATGTACTGCAAACGGTGTTTGCACTGATAGTGGAATCGGTGCTGTATCTCCAGGCTACACATGTCAGTGTAAAGATGGGTTTGAGGTCAAGAAGACTGTAGATGGACGTGAAACTTGCTCCGCTGATGATTGTGCTGGCTCCCCTTGCGGTAAGGGGGGTTTCTGCACGGACCTTTCCAAGCAAGGGCAATCTGAAGGCACATACAAATGTGAGTGCCAGGACGGTTTTGAAGTAATTGGCGGAGACACCGCTACACCAAGCTGTCGGCGCACTGCCTGCGGCCCATTGCCTGCAAACATTAAGCATACACTGATGAGCGAAGGAGCCCCTGTCATTCATGTGAAGACCTGGCTCGGCGAGGAGCCAAGCTTCGACCCTTTGTATAGTACACCGATCCTCAAATCCTTTGATCATGCCACCATTACGTGCGATGAAGGTTATTCCACTGACGGTCTCAACCTCCCTGAGAGTAAATCCTTCAGTGTTTCATGCAAGAAGTCAGGTCAGCTCTCTCGCCAAATCTTGATTGACAAGGAGTGCCAGCCCATCAGGTGTGACAATCTGGATTTGCCATCGGTTCCCTCTGCATTTATCACAAACACCCAAGAGAACTTCTACCAGTATGGTAAGTTCGTTCACTTTAAGTGCAACACTGGATTCACGATTGGTGGGGAAGTTGGAAACCGTGACACTTTCAAGATCATGTGCCAAAAAGATGGTAGATTTCCTACCGATCATGAAAATTGTTCTCCTGTCCAATGTCCAGTGGAGCAGTATGAGAATGCCATTTCCTCAAAACAGGGTTCAATCAAGTACGATGACGCTGCGACTTACAACTGCATCGCGGGTTTCACCGTCAATGGTACAAACGAGACGCAGTACAACGGCCGCTGCATGGAGGATGGCAAGATACAGGTGGATGGTAACAGCACTTGCCTTCCTGTTGTATGCGGAAAGCCTGCAGCTCAACCACACGCAGATCTATTTGTAGAAAAAAGCAGTCAACTCAGTGAGGTGCTCCCCAAAAAACCTTTGTTGCTTCGTCTTTCACAGAGGGGCGCTCGACAAAACCGGCAAGCACCGGAAGATACGCTTTCTGAAGGGGGTGCGAATCTGGTCCCACTGCCACAAAACCAAATCTTCACAAGCACAAGTACTGACGTTGTTGTAAAGTGCCATCAAGGTTTCACTTTAGGTGGCAGATCAGGTGGTGCCAATGAGTATTCCATGTTCTGCGGCGATGATGGCAAATTTGTTGTCAGCTCCTCTGAAACATGCCGACCAAGAATGAACCAAATCAAGGGTGAAGTCACCGATGCTCAATTTGCTTGGGAGAAGATCCAGGCAGCAGAGATCGACTTTTCCATAGACGGCAATGTGGTTGCCAATGTTACCACAGATGCATCAGGAAGGTATACTGCCAACCTCGCTGATGGTAAGTACAACATGACTGTGATACGACCGGGGCACGTAACTCGAACGAAGGAAGTTATTATTTCTTCCGATACCAACATTGGTGGGGCTGCAGATATTTCGATGTCCCAGCCATTAAAGCGCGGCGATTGGCGAGTGATACTTAACTGGGGCGGGGGCTCTGTGATCACTGATGATCTGGACTCTCACACATGGTTTGGCCATGGCCACACAGACTGGACTCATCTCACTGATGTGGACCCAGATGACGGTATTGAAGTTGTCCTGGATCGCGATGATGTTGATGGCTATGGTCCTGAAACATCGACTTTTCACAATGCCATTGATTGCCGCATGGGACCTCTTTGTCTTATGTGGTTCATTGTGCATAACTTTACACCCCACAAGGGTACTCTGGGTGAGTCTCATGGAGTTGTGACTGTTTTTTATGGGGACAAGGAGGTATTTCGTACGCACATTCCGCCTTCTTTTGGGAACCGTACGGTTTGGCCAGCGTTTACACTTGACACCCGGATGGGTCAGAACAAAATCTATCCAGGAGCAAAGACTGTTGCTCCATGGTTGGACCCTTGGCATGCTGGCCAAACTACAAATTGGGCAACAACATTTAACCAGCCATACTGGAGCCTCATACCTGAGCATACTCTCATGTATGCTATGACCGCAGCTTCAACCACAGCACTCCACGCCATTGATGCTGCCTCATATTATGTGTTGATGGACGGTACCTTGGAGTGCGCAGCTGAAGACTGGCGCAACTTTCCCAGTTCTGGTGACATCAGTTGCAAGCAGGGTCACTACCTAGCAGGCCTCTATCGTGCAGGTAGTAGCTATGATACAGTCACAGGTCCGAGACAACTCCAGTATGGTTGGTGTTGTAAAGTGAAGGAGTTACCAGAGGAGTGGGGCACATGTCACTATCAAGATTCATTTAAGGCCCCTGGCTTGAGCCATTGTGGATATAGCAAAGAGGGCTGGCCAACTGCAATGGTGGGTTTTCATCACGAGGCCATCTTTGGAAACACATTGCAGGCATTCACAAAATTCAAATGTTGTACTCTGCCACCAGTTGCGCTGGTGGACATCCCAGATGGTGCAGGTCCTTGGGTTCCATATTTTGCATGAATTAGGTGTGATAGACATTGCCAGATCCGTGACACAGGTACTATTTGCAACCGTTCGTGGACCTAATCCATGCAAGTCTTAAGCCTACACCAATTGAGCAATGGTGGCGACAGTCGCTGCTCATGCGGGGCTTATTGTGAAAAGATTGCAGCAAGGCAGGCGCACAATGCTCCATGAGCGGGCAACCAGGTTCAACCAGCGCCAGTCACA
>Ga0247567_1000031_pt1 | contig 13147 bp, 1 predicted proteins | sample 15RmetaT_FD_190373 | JGI IMG/M metagenome (GOLD analysis project Ga0247567, IMG submission 190373) | Metatranscriptome of seawater microbial communities from Monterey Bay, California, United States - 15R (Metagenome Metatranscriptome) | ecosystem: Environmental > Aquatic > Marine > Coastal...
GCTATTCTTTCATACCAGTTACATGGCCTGTGTGCAACCCGTCGAACAAGATGGGCGCTGGACGATCGCAAGTGGAAGAAGAAAGCGAAGATGGTGGTTTCAGACAGGACCCAGTCGACAGCCAGAGTGTGAAGCTACCTGAGATGGTTTTCCAGATTGAGACATGGTTACCAACAGCGACGTCGTTTCCTGGAGATGATAGACTGCAAGATGTTACACCTGGTTGTGTTGTGCTTCTTGATGAAGCTATTATTGGATATGCTGAAACGTACCCCTCAGAATCAATGCGGTTCAGTCCAGAATCAATGAATGCGCTATTTTGTTTACGTTTTTATCTGAGGAGAGACAGCTTTCAGCCAGACAAAGATCCAGAGTTGACAGGTTCCAGCGCCCCGTATGATGAAGCCAATGCGATGGATCAACTCGTTCTCACAAGCGGTTCAAATTCCATGGCATTACCCCAAGGGGCAGATTTGTTTGGGGAATTCTCTTTTCCGATTCGAGACTTAGTGCATTATGGGGCACCTTTGTACACATCATTGTGTCTTGGCGTGCCTTGTGTACACTCTGAAGTGGATGACTCTTGCTCGCAATCGGCTCTGCAGGCAGCCATTGAGCGAGCTGCCGAAGGTGACTCACCCAAGGTTGTCATAACGTTTTTTGCACCATCTTATTTCCCCGGCAAAGATGGCAAGCCCTGTGTTGACGTTGCAAAGGTTTTGCAAGAGGATGAGGGAGGTTTCTGTGGTGTTCCTGTTGAAACGACCACAGTGCCGAGCAAGATGCAGGTGCAGGGAGTGATCGATTCGCTGCGTCCTTGGCAAGAGACAGTGCGCGGATTGCAGCTTCGCATGCAAGAGCTGGACATCAAAATTGACAGTTACAGAGACCAAGGCTTGATTTCTGTGGTTGCAGACAAGCCAAAACTGCCTGTGGATGATCAGTCAGTTGACGTCGAGCTCATGAAGAAGGAAATGCAGAAGCTGCAAAGTGAGAAAGAGGAGATGCAGAAACGGTTGGCAGAAGACCAAGACCACTTCCAGCAGCAATCCATTGAGTTGCAGGGCATCCAACATGAGAAGCAGTCGCTGCAAGCACGATGCGAGGCTGCAGAAGATGAGCTTTCAAGTTTGCAAGAGGACAAAGCACGACTGCTGGCAGAAAATCAGCAGTTGCAGCAGGCTGCAAGCCAGCCAGAGCTGATGGTTGGGGCAACCAGAGACATTTCCTTCACACGGGATTCTCCCACGTCAGCACTTGCATCGCAGAGGCCAAGGGAGCTTGAAGATGCCACTCTCAAGGAAATGCAAGCGTTGTCACCACAAGAGCTGTTACAAATGCTTCGGCATGAGTCAGAGACCCAACATGAGCTCTTTCATGCTCTGCAGCAGTCTCTTGGTGCCGGGTCTAAAGGTCTTGAGGTCGAAGAGAAGCTTCATAGCTCAGAGCAAGCACTTGGATTTCCCACTGACCAGTCCCAGGAAAAGGAGTTGGCATCAATGAAACGAGTTGATGAAATAGTGAATGAGCTAATTGGAAGACTTGCAGGAGCAGAGCCCAAGGAAAGACAATTGCAGTCACCAGCAACCAGCAGCACATCACGTGAGAGAGCAGACGCACAGGGCCAGGTGCCAGTTGAAATAATTTCAAGGTTTGAGCAAGAAATCGAGACTCTTCGAGCAGACGTCCAAAAGCGACAATCGCTTCTTGATGAACAAGCAGCACAACAGGCAGATCTGCAAGCCAAGATTGATGCACAGGTGCCCGTTGAGATTGTGTCACAATTTGAGAAAGAAGTTGAAGCCCTTCGAGCAGAAGTCCAAAAGAGGCAAGCGCTTCTGGATGAACAAGCGGCACAGAAAGCAGAGCTGCAGACTAAGACAGATACTCAGGTGCCTGTCGATGTTGTTTCACGATATGAACGAGAAATTGAGGCCCTTCAGGTCGAAGTGCAGTACCGACAAGGGCTTCTGGATCACGAAGTAGCACGTGCAGCAGACCTTCAGTCTCAATGCCAGCGACTGGAGGAACAATACCGAGCTTGTGAAGATAACCTGACAGCAGCAAGTGCGCAAATCGAAGCTCTAGCAGAGCAGCACAAATCCCAAGAAGAACAGTTGCTGAGTACCCAAAAAGAGATCGAAGCATTGAGGGTTGTGCGGGACAAAGAAGCATGTGATATGCGCATGGAACTTGAGAAGCAATCCAAAAACCTACAGGCTGAAGCCGAAGGTACGAATGCCGAAGAGGTACGGGTATGTGGAGACCGTGCAATAACACCAACACAGCTGCCTCTAGACCAGGACCGCTATGAGTTCAATGCACAAGCAGAGCTTGAAGCACTTCGCCAATCATCAGATGCACAAATTCAAAAGCTGCAGGAGGAGGTGACTCTGAAAACTTCTGTCTTGGATGAGCTACGGGAGGAGGGCGGTACTCGCAGTGGACGGCTAGGGTCAGTATTGTCCAAAGCCTCAGCACTTTTTAGAAGGAGTAGCTCAATGCAGGGAGCTGAGTCTGAAGCACCAGAGCTCCGACAGGAGTTGCAACAGGTCCAGCTGGAAGCTCAGCAAGCTGCGAAGGAGCTCGCCACTACAACGGAAGCCCTCAACAAGTTGCAAGCGACTGAAGCAGCTCAGTCGCCTCTGGGATATCCAGAGAGCTATGAAAAGAATATTGGCTCCACTTCAACAGATCATCTATCTACAGTTGACAATGTTCATCTCGCCCAATTACGAACAGAGCTTGAAGAGCAACAATTTCGCGAGGAGGCACAGCGGGAAGCTCATCTAGAAAGTCTTACGGTGACCAATGCTCAGCTCAAAGAACTTCGTGACGCGAGAGAGCATGCACATTTAGAATTAGAGGCATTGAGTGCTGCACTGGATGGACAATCAAATAACTGGCAGAGCAAAATTGGGGAAGAGCTTGCAGCTATGGAGAACTCACACAAGTCTTTGTATAATGAATATCAGTCAAGTGAGAAAGAGCTCGCTGACACCAGAGCAGAACTCAAGCACATGAGAGCTCGCATGCCACAAAATTTTGTACTGGAGAAAGAAGCTGGTGAGGATCAGCACCTTGACTTGGAGCAAAAGGTTATCATTTTCAGGGAGGAGATGGAACAAATGAAGTCGAAGGAGAAAAGTCACTTCCAGGAGCTTGCACGTTCGACTGCTGAGCTTCATGTGATGCGAGTGTGCGAGGAAGCGCAGAGAGAAGCCCATCAGGAGGATATGGCAGCAGAAAGCTCACAATGCAGGGATCTTCTGACCAAAGGTCCAATCCATCGTAAGGAACTCATGGAAGCGCGTTGCGAGTTGCAGACAATGCAAGCAACTTGGGAAGGACAGTCACATGGTTTACACGCAAAGGTTGAGCAGCAACGCGCTGCAATGAGGGCCATCCAGGACGCTGAACAGCAAGAGATGCTTCGCTGTGAAGCAGCAGAGCAGGTTATGCAAGCAAAGCTAGCACGGGCAGAAGGCGAACTTCAGCTTCTGCGTGAAAATGCAGATGAGCTTCTACGTTTGGAGAAGGCACTTGCATCTGCAAACATGGAGCTTGGCAAGAAGGAACAGCTCCAGCAAGAGCTCACCAACACGAGTAGGGAGTTGACTTTCTTGCGAGGTGGCCTCAAGCACCGTCAGGTACTGCAAGAGAGAGTCTCAAAACTGGAGCAAGATCTCACTTCTACAGAGGCAAGCAGGAACGAACTCGCGCAGCAAAGTGCAAAAATGCACGAAGAGATCCAGTCGATGTGTACTTCTGATGAGATGCAAAATCATCTCCTTGAAGAGAGTGTTGCGCGTGCTATCGCCAATGCGGAACACAAAGCAGATCAAGTCCAGGAAAAGCAACAAGAGATCAGCAGACTACGCTTAGAGATGGAAACGCTAAGGGCCACATACGAGGGGCAGTCTCGAGGTTATCAGACAAAGCTGGATCAACAACGAGCTGCCTTCAGTGCTTTACAGCAGACTACGCAAGAAGAGGCACTTCGAGCTGAAGAGCATGAGCACGTCCTGCAAGTAAATCTGGCACGGAGTGAGGCTGAAATTGAAATGCTTCGTGTCCGAGCTGATGAGGCTTTACAGCTGGAGGGTGAACTTAGCAAAGCTCAAGCACAGCTAATTCAGTATTCTAGTCTTGAGAGGGATCTTAGTGATTCACGTAGAGAGCTTGACGCTTCTCATTTGAACAAGTTGCAACAGCAGGAGCAGTATCAAAACCGAGTTGTGCAATTGGAACAAGAGTCTGAATTAATGCAGCAACAAAATACTCGATTATCAGCCGAAGTTTCTACCCTAGAGTCTCACTTCGCTGAACAGAGGAGTCGTACTCAAAGTACAGATGAGTTGCTTCATGGTGATGTTGCAGCTGCACGAATAAAGGTGGAGACCGTTTATGAGCAAAATCAGCATCAACAGATGCAGCTGGCGGAAAGAATCTCGGAGCTGGAGATGTTGAGAGACGCATGGGAGCGTCAAACCGGAAGCCTACAGACGGATCTTGACGAGCAGCGTGCAGCTTACAATGACTTACAACACGCTCAACATGAGCAAGTCTGTCAGCTGAAGACGAGCGAGGAGGCCTTGCATGTAAAACTTGCAGGTGTAGAGGCTGAATTGGCAATTGTGCAAGAAAGTAGTGCGCAGCTGGTGCTGGCAAACAAGGACCTAGCAGCACTGAGAGCTGAGCTCGTTCAGCAGCAAGTTCTGCAAGATAAGCTCGCGAAGTCCCATGATCAGATTGAGGCACTTCGACTGGACTCTGACCAGAACCACCACCTTCAGCAGCTGGTGGCTGAGCAGCAAGGACATCTTGATGCGCACCAGCTCAAAGTGATAGAACTTGAAAGGAAATGTGGTGCGGCCTGCACGGAATTGGAAGAAGCACGGCAGAGTGCTGATCTACAAAGTAGACAGCACGAAGAGTCGCGTGAAAGTGCAGCAGTTCAAGATGAGCAATCTCGCAAAGAGTGCATGACGAAGCAGCGAGAAGTATCAAGATTGTCACATGAGCTCGACACGCTTCGTGCGCAATTGGAAGGCCAATCTCGGGGCCTTCAGGCTCAGCAAGAGACGCAACGTGCAGCATACCAAGGGTTCAAAGAGGAGGAGTTGGGCGTAGTAGCACGCACCGAGGCTCATGCTCGAAGTATGGCCCTTGAACATACTGAAGCAAGATCTGAGTTAGCAGTTCTTGGAGAGGCAGCGCAACGTGTGAGGGAGCTTGACATAGAGCTTGCTGCAACCAAGTCAGACTTGGAACATCATAGGTCACTCCATCAAGCCCATTCCGAGACTCAGCTGGAGGTTGAGACTTTGCGCCACACACAGAAGCAGTATTTGCAGCTGAAGCAGGACTATGACAAGCTCGAACATGATATGTCAGTACTGCAGTGTGCCAAGGAACAAGATTCAGATGAGCTGATCAGGATTAAGCAAGAAGCTGCTGATATGACAGCGCAAGCAGAGGAACTTCACGATCTGTATACAGAAAATCTCACAGCCTTGAACGCCAAAGTCGAGGGCAGCTTGGCTGAGAACAGAAATCAGGATAATTTGTTGACTGAGTACCATCTGGAGCTGGAAACAATTCGTGCAACTTGGGAAGGTCAGTCTAGTGGCCTGAAGTCGCAGCTTGAACGCCAGCGAGTAGCTTACAAGTCCCTGCAGGACATGGGGCGTGAAAACGCAGCGCACCTAGAAGCAGACGAACAAGCATTGGCTCTGAAACTCACTGAGGCAGATGCGGAGCTTACTATTCTTCGCGAAACCGTTGTTCAAGTGCCTGAACTGGAAGGTGTCCTTGCTCGCGTCAAAGCAGAGCTTCTGAAAGAGAGACAAGCACACGAAGAGCTCATTACTGCCAGAGATTTACTTTTACATACAGAACGTGACCAACAAGAGTCGCTGCAGAAAGCTCTTTCTGCCACAGAGTTGCGAAAAGCACATGTGGAGCTTAGTGAGAACTCCTTGCAACAGGAATGCGAGATGGCACGACGGAGGATAAATGAGTTGCTCAACCATGAGCAGGCAACCCAGAAGCAACACCAGGATAATCTGACCGCTGCAGACTTGAAGTTCAGGAATGCTTCCGAAGTGCAGACTGAACACTTGAGACAACTTGCACATGCACAAATGGAGGTGGAAACAGTTCGAGCTACATGTGAAGGACAAACCCGTGGCTTGGAACTGCAGCTTCAAAACCATCGTTCTGCGCATGCATCGCTGCAGGGTCTTGAACACGAGCAGATGGCTTGCCTGCACGCACGAGAGCAAGCTCTTCAACTCAAGCTCACGGAGGCGGACTCTGAGGTAGCAGTTTTGCGAGAATCTGCTAATCAAATGCCGATGTGCTTAGAAGAACTTGCAGATGCCAGAGCTCGTCTGGTGGATTTGCAGTCTTTGCGTAGCAGCTTGGCAGCAACCAACGATGAACTGAAGCAGTTTCAAGAGAGTGAGAAGGATCGAAACCGGCTGGAACAGGCCAATGCTATGCTACGACAAAGTTTAGAAGCAAAGGAAAATGAAGAGATGCAGCTTGCACTCTCCATGCGCACACAGCTTGAAGTGCTGCAGAATGACAAGCATATACAGAGCCAGCAATCTCAGAGAGATTTGGAAACAAGACACCTTGAGCTCACAAATGCAGCAAATTCTTTTCAAGAGCAGCAGGTAGAATTAGCCCGTGTTCGCTCAGAATTTGACACTCTCAAGGCCAAATTTGAAGGACAATCGGATGGGCTCCAGATGCAGCTGGAAAGTCAGCGTGCTGCGTACAACAGATTGCAAGAACGTGAAATTGAGCAATACCGAAGTGCTGAAGCCAGCGAGCAAACATTGAGCATACAACTTGCTCGTGCTGTTGCTGAGTTGCAGGTTCTTCGTGCCAATGAAAAGAACTGTGTAGAACTCGACAAAGAACTTGCAAATGCTAAGTCTGAGCTTTTTCAGCAAGGACCTCTTCAGCAAAACCTCGCACACATGCATGAAGAATTGAAGGCTCTCCAGCTCAACAATGAGCACGGCAGCAAACAACAAGAGGAACGGATTATAGTTTTGGAGCAGCGGCTTGCAAGTACAAAGTCTGAGCACATCGAGCTTGATGGGGAGAATTGCACATTGCGATCGGAGCTTGCAAGTCTCAAGCAACATGAAGCAGCCCATGTCAAGTTCCTTGAGCAGAACATTCAGTCTGGAACTGAGAAGGTGCAGCAAGTAATGATAGAAAACCATGAGCACCAACATCAGCTCGCAGAGGCACAGAGTGAGCTTGAGACTATTCGTGCAGTATGGGAAGGGCAATATAAAGGCTTACAAGTCCAGCTTGCAAGCGAAAGAGCCTCTTTCCAAGCATTTCAGGAAACCCACAAAGGGATTGCTGCATCGACAGATGCGGAAGTGCAAGCCTTGAGCATGAAACTCACACATGCAAATGCAGAGTTGTCTGTTCTCAATGAGGCTGCAAGATCACGGGATGCACTTGAACAGGAACTCACTGCAGCAAAGCTACAGCTGCAAAAATACAAGAGCTTGGAACGTGAGATGCATCAGATGCATGTGGAGCTTGAAAATTGTCGTGAAAGTCATGTACGGTTGCCTGCAATGCAGCAAGAGCTCGCAGAATTGAGGCACGAGTTGGAGACTGCCCACGCACAGGATGAGAATCACTTACAGGAAAGCAGGAATCTGCAAGTACAGCTACGAGAGCTGAGGATTCATGCCAACAAACAATCAAGTACTCATGAGGAGGCTGCTGAAACTGCAAGCGCTCAAATCAATGACACAACTGCGCAAAGCCAGAAGTACCTCAGGGAATTAACAGAGTCTCGCCATTTGGCGGAGAAAAATTGTGCAATGTGGGATGGGGAACGGCAAGGCCTCAAAATGCAGCTGGACAAACAGCGTACTGCATACGATGAGCTACAGCTCGCAGGGCAAGAGACTGCTCATCGGGCTGCTCTGAATGAACAAGAACTAAGGGTGAAGCTCACTCGTGCAGATGCAGAGTTGCAGATTCTTCAGGGCGCCGCTCAGGACTTACAGCGCGTTGAACAAGAGCTGCTGAGCACAAAGTCGGAGCTTTCAAAATACCAAGGTATGCAAGACCATCTTGCCAACATGAACATGGAAATGCAGGCGTATAGTGACACTGATGAACAGCTGAGGCACATGAAGCAAGCTGTGGCCCGGTTGGAAGGTTCTGTGTCAGAATCCCGGCAAGAGGTGGCAGCTCATCTTGAGGGAAATGCTAGATTGCAGCTTGAGCTGGAGGCCATGAAGTCCCATGACAGAGTACAAGGACATGCATGGGAAGAGAAAGATGCAACAGCGGAGTTGCGAGTTGTGCATCTATGTGAAGAAAATCGGGTCAACCTTCAGCAACTTGCTGATGCGCGCGCGCAACTTGAAAAGCAGCGAGCATCATGGGAAGGGCAAGTCCTCGGATTGAAGACTCAGATTGAAGGCCTTCGTGCCAGCAATGAAGTACTTCATCATGCAGAGAGAGAAGAGTCAATGCATACATCCGAAATGGAGCAGGCTTTGAGCATTAAGTTGGCAAAGGCCGACGCCGAGCTGAAGGTACTTCGACAAAATGAGGACAGAATTGTGCAACTGGGTAGAGACTTGGACTTTTCCAGGTCAGAGCTGGCACGGTTGCAGCATGTTCAGGATGATCTTACCAAAACAAAGCAAGATTTGAGCGCACAGCTGGAAGCCAATCAGCAGAAAACTGTCTTGCAACGACAGGTATGCGAACTTGAAGACCAAATCGCAGAGATGAAGCCAGCAATGATAGCTGAGGCAGAGCTGCAGCAAGCAATGCACCATGAGCTTATGACCATGAAGAAGGCAGAAGGATTGCACCGCCAGGCATACCAAGATCGTGATGCATCCGCGCTGCAGCAGGAGCAGCAGATGCATGCTGAAAACAGACAGCTGCAACAGCATCTCGCTGAAGCTCACATGGAACTTGAGAAGCTCCATGGTGCATGCGATGGCCAGTCAGCTGGTTTCCAGGCACAGTTCGCCCAGCATCGAGAAACCATTAGGACGCTCAGAGAGGCAGAACAAGAACAGATGCTTCGAGCGGAGGGTGAAACACAATCATTGCAAATCAAGTTTGCTCGAGCTGAAGCAGAATTGCAGGTGTTGCGGGAGAATTCTGATAGACTCGTGCAGCTTGAAAAAGACAACAGCGCAGCAAAGAGAGAGCTGCTGCAGAAGCGGCTGCTGCAGCAGGAGTTTGAAAATGTGGAGCAACAGCTAGAAGCTCTTCAAGTGGATCATCAACAATCTCAGCAATTTAAGCAGAAAGTTGCCAGCTTGGAGCAGAGTGCGGAAACAGAGGAAGTAACAAAACGTAACTTATCTCTCATGAATGCTGAGATGCACGCTGAATTGGATGCTTTGAAGACAAGTCAACAATCATCACAGCAGCATTGGCAGCAAGAAGCTGTGGCTAGCAAGGTTGCCCTCAAGGATGCTCGGCAAGAAATTAAAAAACAAAAGGACCAGCTTCAGTGTACCCACACAGAGCTTCAAACTCTGCGTGCATCATTGGAAGGTCAGACCAGTGGGTTGGAGGCTCAACTGGAGCAACAGCGCGAAGCCCATCAAGCTGTGCGGGTGGCTGAGCATGATGAAGTGCTCCGTGCAGAAGGAGCCCTAAGAACTGCTCATTCTCTCCAGGTGAAACTTGCACAAGCCGAGGCAGAGGTGGTTGTACTGCGGGAGAATGGGAAGCAAGTGTTGCAGCTGGACGCAGAGCTTTCAGCAGCGAAAGCTGAAGCTCTGCAGCTGCGCGCGTCTCACTTAGAACTGAGCGAAGCACAGAGGGAGCTTGCAAAGTTGCGGGCGAATGACAAGCAGAGACAAGTACTCGAGAGGCGAGTTCATTACCTTGAACAAGAGGCGGAAAACATGCAAGCGTCAGAAGGACGCCTTGCAAAAGAAAGTGGCAGTCTTCGCTCTCAGGTTCAGACCTTGACCCGAGCTGCTGAGAATGCAGCTTTTGGACATGAGACGGAGATGACATCTGTCAGAACACAGCTGAAATCAGTTCAGGATGTATGGCAACAAGAAAAGGCCAAGCTCAATCAAGAGGGCGCACGGCTGAGCTCATTGGCTTCACAACTGGAGGCCGAGGCTCAAGACCTGAAGGTCAAGCTTGAGCAGCAGCAGCAAGCTTGCAGAACCCTTGAAGATCAGGAGCAAGCCGAAGCACATCGCACAGAAGCTGCAGAAAACATTCTTCAGGTCAAACTTGCTCGTGCTGATGCCGAGCTTCAAGTGCTAAGAGGCAGTGAGCAACAACGCTTGAAACTTGAAAGGGACTTGGCAACAGCCAAAAGGGATATCAGTCAGCAGCAGAGACTCCAGCAAGACTTTGAAATAGTGGTATCCGAGCTCAAGGAACTACAAGGTGCTGAATCGCAGCGCCGTGGATTGGAAGACATGGTAACCCGGCAATCCGCTCGTATAGATACTTTGCAAAAAGCGCTTGATGCTAAGCAGAGATCTCTGGAGGAAAGCTCGCAATCTTGCATGCAGCTGCAGAGTTCGTTTTGCCAAGTGGAGAACAAAATGCAAACTCACATGGAGGATGCCTCTTTTGCACATGCACAGATTCTGGAGGCGCGGGAGGCCGGGAAACAGCAACAAGTGCACATTGATACTCTGGACTCAGAGCTGCAAGCAGCTCGCGGTGGATGGAACATGCAATCTCGCACCCTGGAAATGCATCTTGCACAGAACTCGGCCGCATTAAACAAACTTGAGCAAGATGCACAGCATGACGCACTTCAAGCTTGTGTCCAGGCACAAGAAAGCCAGAAAGCGCTTGACTCTGCAAGAGAAGAGGTCGGCACACTACAGAAAGACAGGAGCTTGCACGTGCAGACAACAAGAGATCTTGAAGATGCTAAAGTGAGACTTGTGCAGCATCAGGATTTGCACAAAGAACTGACTAGGTCTCACAGCGATTTCAAGGCTTTTCACAAGGAAACAGTAAATCGCATGGATCTCCAGTGCACTGAATTGCAAGAAGCTGTAACTCGCTTGGAAAGCGAACTCGATGATTCCAAGGAGTTGAGAAACCAGCAGAACCATGAAATCCAAACATACGTCACATTTGCTGCATCCTTGGAGGAGAATCTTCGAAGTGAGGAGATTCTACTGGACAGCAGAATCAAGGACCTGGCAAATTTAGCATCTCACAGTAGTGAAGTAAGACATAAGGAGGAAACAGAGATAGCGGATTTTAAGGCAAATCTTCTCGCAGAACTCACCACTGCAAACGAACAAAAGGCTTCTTTGGAAGCGAAGTATTCAGCATCTCAGCATCAGATATCGACACTCGAACTTGAACTGCATGCAATTGAGCAGGCTTTGTCTTCACAGAGAGTACAGTTGGAGGAACGGTGTAAAGGGCTCCATCAGCATGAAGCAGTAACAAGTGCCGCACGTGCAAATTATGTGCAAGAAATGACACGACATCTTCAACAGATAGAAAATTTACAGTCGGAGCATGAGGCTGGCTGTCGTGAGAATCAGGACTTGAAAGCCATGCTTTCCGCAGCAAAGTCTGAGAATGATGCTTCTGTAAGCCAGTTGCACTCGCTTGAGCAGGCGCTGACTACACAACAATTACATTTGCAGGCAAGATGTTCCAAGTTAGCAGAGATGCAAGTTTCAACGAGCTCCCTCAAACAGAATGTTTCGTTTGAGAAGGTGAAGCTCGAAAGAGAGTTAGCGGCACTGCGATCTGAGTTTGAAGCCTCCGCTGAAGAAGCGCATGGCCTATCTTGTGATGGGCAGTTGCTAAAGGAAACCATCAACAAGGAGAAGGCAGATCATGAACGTGAGCTGTCATCGGTGCGCTCAAATTTAGCGCAGGCAGAACGTGAGAACCAGATAATCTCGGCTGAAAAAGGCGATTTAGAAAGCAAGCTTGCTGCATTTGACATTGAGCGGGCACAGGAGAGAAATAAAGATGAAAAAACGGTCGCCACAGTGGCCACTGATGGTAGCATGACGGATCTTGACGGACTTGAAGCGATGAAGTCACAGAGAAACCATCTTGAAGCAGAGCTGGCGGTGTGCCAAGAACATTCGGAGGACAAAGCTGCTTTAGAAGAGGAGCTGTCCTTGCTAAGGGCCGACAATCTAGCGAGCAGCACAAAACTTCAAGGTGCTATGAAGGTCAACAGCAACCTTCAAATTCTGGTTGCAGAGCTTCGAGAAAGCCAAATGAAGCTTGAAAGCTGCCAAGCGTCAGAGCAACCTGCACTGCCACAGCCACTCGAGACCTCAGGATGTGACAAAATGATCCTGCGTCTGTTCAAGAGGCTGCTGTGCGAACGCTTCAGTCATAAGAATGCGGATGAAATCTCTAAGTTGTTGAAGTTGGATACTCGAGCTGGGAGTGTTCCGCGTGCTGACGTGGACAAGTTCTTAAAGCAGTATAAGAAATTCAAAGATGAGTTCGACATGCAGAAGGCCTTCCAAAAGCTCGACACACAAAAGTCCGGGCGTTTAACTCCAGCTGACTTTTCAAGGGTGCTGTCGAAGAACATGGCACTTGACGCAAATGCAGCAAAATCTGTAGTTGATGCGCTCGACCACTTACTGTATGGTGTGGATGCGCCCAAGGGCCAGGATTTGTCGATCAGTGAGTCCGACTTTGTGAAAATCCTCAGCAGCCCAGATCTGAATTGATCTTGATTCACATGCGACGCGGTTGTGATCTTGAGGCATGCCAATGAGAGCAGAAGGAGCAAGTCTGCTCAAAGAATGTGGAAGTGGAATTCAAGCAGTGCAGCAGGGTGAACGCCATATTGTCCCTTTTAATGGAGGGCCAAGCAATGTTTTTTTTCCTGGCCAAAGCAATTTGGTAGGAGTTATGCTATTTTTTTGGGTTGAGTTGACATGTACAGTCGGTGCTATGGAGACTCCTCCGCAGCAAGGTCACGACGTGAACAGCACTGTAACAGAGACTGTGCATTTGTAGTCGCTGTGTGCTCCCTGACCTTTGCTCGTTTCACTCTTTTCCAAGCACTACCACTGCAGCAGCAGTGCCCATTTTTTGGGATTAGAGTCATTATAGGCCTTATTGTATCGATATCCGTATTCCTTCC
>Ga0247567_1000032_pt1 | contig 13045 bp, 1 predicted proteins | sample 15RmetaT_FD_190373 | JGI IMG/M metagenome (GOLD analysis project Ga0247567, IMG submission 190373) | Metatranscriptome of seawater microbial communities from Monterey Bay, California, United States - 15R (Metagenome Metatranscriptome) | ecosystem: Environmental > Aquatic > Marine > Coastal...
TGTAGTTGCATGTTTTCCTCTCTTCAATGGTTGGGCGGATGCTCGGAGCACCTGAAGGAACCTTATTCTAACGCGGTGGATTCAGTTTCGAGGGTTGAACAATTATCATGTCGCAACCCAAAGTTGGACCCAAGTTAAAGGTCAGTGTCCCCAGCTTCAAGCGCACTGACTTTTCTGGAGAAATCGAGAAGCTGGGTTCAATCACTGTCGGGAATCGGAAAGGCCGTAATCTTCAAAATGTAGTGAGTAATGCCAGCTTTGGTTCGCCAAGAAATGCAACAACAGCAGCTGCCAGTACAGCCGCCGCAAATACTGATCCTGCGGCTGCGGGGGCATCCTTTGACAAGTGGTTTCAGTCGATAACTAGCAATCGATTTCAGTCTTCCCAACATGCAGGGCAGATTTCAGCATCTGCACCCATCACAGCGCGTGGTGCATCTTCTAGCAACTCGTTAGCCACTCCTCCACAGAGTGCCAGGAGCCCCCAGCCTGCACCACCCGGACTACCTCCTACTGCTCCATACCCGCCATCTTCATTACCACCAACTCCTCCAGGACACTCAAATTGGAGGCGACACCATGCAGTAGAGCCGCTGACTCCAGGCGCTGCGCCTTCGCGACTACGGCTTCCTGCCTTGCCTAGTGGCGCCAATGTCAGCACCGATACCAACCAAACAGATGATTCCGGCGGCTTGGACGGTGTACCATTAGAGACCTTTGATAGTGCGGAGGACTTTGAGGTAAATACGCCCCAGGAATGGCTTGCTCTCTGTAGAGCTGCACCAAATATGCCGCAAGCATGCGTGTTGCACTATTCGTCGAACGATTGGACCATGCTTCCATGTTGGGTACACAACTATGATGAAGCAACCAAGCGATACTTTGTCGAGCTGGAGGATGGCAGTAGCAAGCGCGTGAAACGATTAGCGTTGCGCTTCAATGCCGAGGATCCTGCGTCGTTTGCGGAACGTGTGGAAACATGCCATAGCAAGAAGGCATATTGTGAGTTGCAACAAGCATTTATAGCTTTCATTTCTGGGCAGTCGGATGAGCTTGTGTCACCCATGCGACGAGTGGATAAAGAGTTTTTCATCAAGCAGTGCCTCCACAAAAGTCACGTGGAAGAGGCCCGTAATTACATTAGCACAATTCGGAGCTTGGTGCTCGAAATCGAGGATAATTACAATTTGTCAATGAAATTTGCAAAGGTAAAAGATGATCTCATAGAAGGCAACGGGACTCCGCTTGCACACATAAGTAGCGACTCGCCTTTCTCGGCTCTACTGGCCAGCTTCTTGCCAAGGCCTGTACCATACCTAGCGCTAGTTGGTCATAACCAGGCTGACGTCTCAGTGAGAGCTTTTGTTCAGCAATTAGTCAGACAATCCACAATGAGCTCCAATGTTTGCTCCGTTACAATGGCAGTGTGGACCCGCTTTGGAGAGGAAATCAGCAGACATCGAATTCTTGACACCACCCGACAAGGCCGAATTGGTGACCATATGCATGCAACGCGAGCACAAAACGTTTTGGCCAATGCTTCCGAGCGGGTTTTTACACCTGAAGAGTTCTTTGAGCACATGGAAGAGCACCGCAAGGACATGACTGTCATGCTTGAGAGGCACTGGCGCGATTTCATAATATCAGAAGTGCTTGATAAGATGTCGGAGACAAATAACTTCTTCGTGGACAACCCCCAGAAACACCTTAGATCGTCTCTTCATCGAATTTTGCGGAAATTTGACCTTATCCTTGAATCACAGATGCGTCACTTTGTGCAAACCTCGCTTGATGATTGGGTCGCTTTCGTGCACACCTTTGAGCCAAGTCCAATGAGATGCCTTCCACCTCCACTGCTCAAGCTGTCCCTTGCAGCAGCTGAGGGCGAGGTAGTCATGCTCCCAGCACCAGATGAACTCGTGGCGAGATTGCTTGATATGATCAACAGTACCACAAAGGTTACAGCTACTATATCTAGCATAGAGCACGAATTGGTACCTTTCTGCAACTTACCGCAGAATGTCATGTATGAGATCGACACCAGCAATGCGGACGATGAAATTCTACAACTGTTGCTTAGCGCAGCTAAGGAAACAGAACGGGTTGTCAGAAGCTGCCTTGAGGGGCCACAGGAGATTCAGGCCCAGTACCAGAAATACTCGTATTTGTTGCTTGATGAAGTTGAGAATCTTGACCCTTTGGAAATAGATGATGTCAGAGTCAAAGCAGAATCATACAAAGAAGCAGGAAACGAAATCGAGAAGCTAACAGCCACGATCATGAAGTTTCCCTTATTCGAGCTTCACTGTACAGACATAATTGCAGAGCTGTCCCAGCGCGCTTATGAACTTGAACAGACATGCTTGGAGATGGTTGCCAAGAGCATCAAGACTCGCTCTCAGGCGGTGATTGAGGATTGGCTCGAGACGCACTTGCGAATCCAAAAAAGCCCAGAAGATGAGGAAGAGCTAGCCAAGTTGAAAGAGTTTATGATGGACATCAATCTGTTGAAAACAAAGCCACTGATGGCAACCACACACCACATACACCAGCAAATCGACATGGTGTCTGACTTCTGCTATGAGATCGGCACAGAGGCAATTGAGCAGGCGTTCTATTCATTTGCCTGGCCAAACCGAATTATATCTGATGTGAGTGATGCGCAGAGGAGCCTTGACTCTCAAAAGCAGAAATTTGAGGAAAAGCTCGATCAAGAGAAGGAAGAATTCCAGAAAGATATTGCAAAGTACAAAGAAGAATTGGAGTGGGTTAAGACTCTGAATGATTATTCTCTAGCGATGAAAGTTTCCACCAAGATCTGTGCTTTGAAAGAAAATCTGGACAGGGCAAAGGAGCGCATCCAATCATTTGCTGAGCGAGAACAACTTTTCGGAATTGAGGTCTCCGATTATTCAGTGGTTGATGTACTGCTCGAAGACTTCGAGCCATATTACAAACTCTGGACTGCGGCAATCGACTTCAAACAATCACAAGATGAGTGGCTTAATGGTGCTTTGTCACGTCTGAACGCGCAAGAAATTGAACAATTTGTCGAGGAGCAGTACAAAGAAAGTTATAAGACAATCAAGGTTTTTGAAGGACTGGCGAATCCTCAGGCTGTTGCCAGGGACCTTCGTGAGGAGATCAGCAATTTTCGAAAAAACATGCCTATCATCCTTGCACTTTGCCAGGAAGCTTTCCAGGCTATGCATTTCATCAATCTTTTTGATGAACTAGACACTGATGTGGACATGGAGGATGGACTATCGCTTCAGCAGCTGCTTGAAATAGGAATTCTCAACCACATTGACACAGTTGAGAGGATTAGTGGTGAAGCTCAAAAGCAGCACAGTCTGAAGACCGCCCTTGCAAACATGAAGAATGACTGGAAGCCCATGGCACTTGTAACCATCCCGCACAAATCAGGCACATACATGGTGAAAGGCATAGATGACATCCAAGCGCTACTTGATGAGCACATTATAAAAACTCAAGGGATTCGTTCATCACCTTTTGTGAAGCCAATTGAGTCTCTCGTCAAGGATTGGGAGGCAAAGCTCTTGTACATCCAGGAGTTGCTTGAGCAGTGGTTTGCCGTCCAAAGGTCTTGGTTATATCTTGAGCCAATCTTTAGTTCCGATGATATTCAGCAGCAGATGGCAAATGAGGCAAAGAGGTTCCAACAGGTCAACCAGCTCTGGCGAGACACAATGAAGGCTGTGTATGAAAACCCAACTGTGCTGGACGTGGCTGAAATTGAGAATCTCTTAAACAGTTTCACAGAAGCCAACAAGAAATTGGACGCCATCCAGAAAAACTTGAATGATTATCTTGGAACAAAACAGCTTGCTTTCCCACGCTTCTTCTTCCTGTCAAATGACGAGCTGCTGATGATTCTTTCACAGACCAAGGACCCAACAGCTGTTCAACCCCACATGGGCAAATGCTTTGAAGGAATGAACAAAGTTCGGTTCAGCGGGAACAAAGACATCATTGAAGCAATGATATCTGTGGAAGGCGAAGTGGTCGAGTTCAGCCAGCCTGTCAATGTCGTGGAGGGCGAGAAGAAAGGAAATGTTGAGATATGGCTCAATGAAGTTCAACAAGCAATGATCGGATGCTTGACTGAGCTGACAGGTAAGTCTGTACAAGCATATGCAGACACGCAGCGAACTCAGTGGGTTTTAGAGTGGCCGGGACAGGTTGTGATCTGCGTGGACAACATTTACTGGACACAAGAAGTTGCACAATCCATTGAAGCTGGTAAAGTTGACGAGTACTACAAGCAGTGTGCATCTCAGCTGAGCGGTCTGGTCAGTCTCGTGCGTGGTGACTTGTCAAAGCTGGCACGACGAACGCTGACAGCTCTCGTCACGATAGATGTGCATAATCGCGACATGGTTCTTTCACTGGCAAATTCAAAGATTTCTTCCACCAAAGACTTTGAGTGGATATCCCAACTTCGATACTATTGGAAACCTACCGGCACCATGACAATGCGCGACACCGGACAGCCAAATGAAAAGGACCAGTGCGAGGTCTCCATCATCAACGCCGTTCTTCTGTACGGCTTCGAGTACTTGGGTAACAGTGACCGACTTGTTATCACTCCTCTGACTGACCGATGTTATCGCACTTTGATGGGGGCATTCCATCTGTACTATGGAGGAGGACCTGAAGGACCTGCTGGGACAGGAAAAACTGAGTCAACCAAAGACTTGGCTAAAGCTGTTGCTGTGCAGTGCGTGGTGTTCAATTGCTCAGATGGGCTTGACTACATGGCAATGGCCAAGTTTTTCAAAGGTTTGGCTTCTTCTGGTGCCTGGTGCTGTTTTGATGAGTTTAATAGGATCAACTTGGAAGTGCTGTCTGTCATATCAGCACAGGTCCAGACAATTCAATTCGCTATCCGGGAGAAGAAGAAACGATTCTTATTTGATGACACTGAGATCAACCTTGTCCCCACATGTGCCGTGAATATTACAATGAATCCAGGGTATGCTGGACGCTCTGAGCTTCCGGACAATTTGAAGGCTTTGTTCCGACCATGTGCTATGATGGTTCCAGACTACGCAATGATTGGAGAGATCGTGCTGTACTCCTTCGGTTTCGAGGATGCCAGGAATCTTTCTCGTAAGGCCGTGGGAAGCCTGCGGCTTGGTTCCGAGCAGCTCTCGTCGCAGGGGCACTACGACTTTGGGATGCGTGCGTTGAAGTCTATACTTGTAAGAGCTGGTGCTTTGCGACGGATGTATGGTAGCACCCGAAGTGAAGCAGTCTTGGCACTGTCTGCACTCAGTGACGTCAATCTCCCCAAGTTCACATCGAATGATATTCCGCTCTTCATGGGCATCACCGGTGACCTCTTCCCAGGGGTAACACTTCCACCTTCAGACTACGCGGTTCTGATTGGAGAGCTTGAGGGTGCAGCACGTAACCTTGGACTTCAACCCGTGCCTGGATTCATAAAGAAGTGCATCCAACTTTGGGAGACCATCATGGTGCGTCATGGTCTAATGCTTGTTGGTCAGACTGTTTCGGGCAAAACTCGAGTCAGCGATGTGCTCGCTGCTGCACTTGCTATTGTCGCAGATGGGGACAACTACTTGCCAGTTCAAGATTATAAAATCAATCCAAAGTCCATTAGACAGGGTCAACTCTATGGAGACTTTGATGAAGCAACTCATGAGTGGACTGATGGTATTCTTGCGCTTGCAGTGCGGGCGTCCTCTATGGCAGAGCCATCGCACCGACAGTGGATAATGCTGGATGGACCAGTTGATGCAGTGTGGATAGAGAACATGAACACCGTCCTGGATGATAACAAGAAGCTTTGCCTCAATAGTGGTGAGATTATCAAGTTGACTCCAATAACCACCATGATGTTTGAAGTCGAGGATCTTGAAGCCGCATCGCCAGCGACAGTTTCACGGTGTGGCATGGTGTTCCTGGAGCAAGTAGACATTGGATGGCGTGTCTTAATGCTGTCATGGCTTGAGATGCTGCCAGAGAGGCTGCGTGATCATGTTCCCCAAATGCAGGAGCTCTTTGAAAGCACTGTAGACTGTACTTGGGAGATGATTGCACGACGTGTGAAGACCCCTGTGCAAGTCAATTGCCACTGGTTGGTGGTGAATCTTCTGCATCTATATTTGGCACTCATCTCGACAGAGGTTCCCCTAGATCCAGAGGTCAGAGATTTGAGTCCTAAAGAGAAAGAGCTCAAGTTGGACGTTCTATTTTGGCTTGCCCTTGCCTGGAGCTTCGGCTGCACAACAACCCCAGAAGGCAGAGTTGTTCTCAATGGATTCATCCGCGAATTGCAAGCAGGTAAGCCGGTCAAAGAGAAGCACCAACTAATTTGTGCAGAGCCTGCAAAGCGACCTGCAGCCAAGGTTCCTATGCCAGAAGATGCTACCATCTTTGATTATTTTCCGAACAGCTCAACCAATAAGTGGGAGCTCTGGACAAAGAAGATTGGCGGCTTCGATGCACCAAAGAACGCGCAGGTGCACACAATTATGGTTCCCACGACAGATACTGTTAGACATGCTTTTCTGCTACAAACATTGGTCAGAAATGAGTTTCATGTCCTTTTCTCAGGCCTTACTGGCACAGGGAAAACCGCAGTAATTCAGCAGGAGTTGCTGAAAAACTTTGATCGTGAGAAATATACGAGTATCACATTTGCATTCAGTGCTCAAACAAGCTCGAATCAAACGCAGGATGTTATCGATGGTAAGCTTGATAAAAGAAAAAAAGGAACTTTTGGACCGCCTTTAGGCAAACGATGTCTGCTTTTCATCGATGATCTCAACATGCCGACCAAGGAAACGTATGGAGCACAGCCACCTATAGAACTTTTAAGGCAATGGATGGACACTAGTGGTTGGTATGATCGCAAAACCATGGAATTCCGAACGCTTGTGGATCTGAACTTCATTGGAGCCATGGGCCCTCCTGGTGCAGGCAAGCCTCAAATCACTGCCCGCTACCAGCGCCATTTCAATTTCATTTTTGTTGTGCCATTTCAGAATGACAGTCTCCTTCGAATCTTCACGTACATAATGCAATGGTTTCTTGGCAAGTTCCCACAGCAAGTGAGTGCTATTGGACCGAATGTCGTGAAAGCCACCGTGGATCTCTACAATGCGATATCCGAAGAGATGCGACCAACTCCTGCAAAGTCGCATTATACGTTCAATTTGCGAGACCTTTCAAAGGTCCACCAAGGGATCTGCCTCTGTAGTAAACATTCACTTCCTTCAGCTGATGACCTTGTGAAGTGCTGGGCACATGAGTGCCAGCGAGTCTTTCAGGATCGGTTGATCTCCATGTCTGATGCAAATTGGTTTGCAGGAGCACTGAAGAGGAGCATGGAAGTCAATTTCAAGAAGCAGTGGAAGAGTTTGGTCAAGGTGGAGCCATTGATCTTCGCTGACTTCGTTGACAGTAAGAAAGCTTATTATCAGGAAGTCACCGACCATAATGAGCTTGTTTCAGCTTTGAATACCTACTTGTTAGACTACAACCAGATGGCAAAACGAACCATGGACCTAGTGCTGTTTTCAGCTGCTGTGCAACACGTTACTCGTATTACTCGAGTGCTCAAGAATCCACTGGGGAATGCATTGCTTGTGGGAGTTGGAGGTAGTGGGCGCAAAAGCCTTGCAACTTTAGCAACATTTGTTGCTGAGTATGAGTTGTTCAGCATAGAGATATCGAAGAATTACACTGCTAGTGATTGGCATGATGATCTCAAGCGACTCTTGATACGAGCAGGTGGAAACTCAAAAGAAGTGTCATTCCTTCTTTCAGACACCCAAATTCCCAAAGAATCTTTTGTCGAAGATGTGTCAAGCTTGTTGAACAATGGTGAAGTCCCGAACCTTTTCAATGCAGAGGACAAAATGCAGATCCTGGACTTGTGCACAGGCCCAGCTAATCTTGCAGGAAGGCATGGACAGCCAGAAATCTTTGCATATTTCACAGAGCAATGCCGGCAAAACCTCCATGTTGTACTTGCATTTTCTCCAATTGGTGAGGCTTTTCGGAGACGTGTCAGGATGTTCCCAGCAGTGGTGAATTGTTGCACGATCGATTGGTTTTTGGAATGGCCTGATGAAGCCCTTCGTGGGGTTGCAGATCATTTTTTACACAAGGTTGACCTGTCTGAGGATGTATTCCATGGAGTTGTGGAAATTTGTGTTGAAATGCAAAAGTCCGTCTTCAAACTGGTAGATCGCTTTCATCAGGAAGTCCAGAGATACTACTATGTGACGCCAACTTCTTATTTAGAATTGATCAATGCATTTAAAGATGTGCTGCAAAGTAAACGTGGGGAGGTGCTGAAGATGAAGCATCGCTATGATGAAGGCCTCGAGAAGTTGCTCCTGACAGAGGACCAGGTAAAAACCATGTCCGTTGAGCTTGAGGAACTCCGTCCCAAATTGAAACAAACTTCCGCTGAAACTGCAGACCTAATGGTGGTCATAGAGCAGCAGTCAGAAGCAGCCGCAGCTCAGCGGGCTGTAGTGGGTCAAGAAGAAGAGGTCGCCTCAAGGCAGGCCGAGGAGGCTAGAGTTATGAAACAGGAGTGCCAAGCAGACCTGGAGAAGGCTTTGCCAGCCCTTAATGCAGCCCTTGATGCACTCAAGAGTCTTAAAAAGAACGACATTGTCGAAGTCAAAAACATGAAGACACCACCTGAAGGCGTCGTAACTGTCTCCAAGGCATTATGTTGGTGTTTCGATGTCAAGCCCAAAAGAGTGACTGGACCAGATGGTCGCACCAAGGTTGACGAATACTGGGACGTGTCCAAAAAGTCTGTGTGGGGCGATCCCAAGCTGCTTGAACGATTGCTAGGCTACGACAGAGACAACATACCAGAAGAAACAATTGCCAAGCTCAAGTGCCTTGAAGATGATCCGAATTTTGATCCAGAAGTCATCAAGAAAGCTTCAGTGGCTGCATTTGGGATTTGTAAATGGGTGCGTGCTATGATCGTTTATGATGGTGTTGCCAAGGTTGTGGGCCCTAAGCGTGCTGCGCTAGAGAAGGCAGAGTCTGATCTGGACAGGGTGACAAAAACCTTGGCAGAAAAAAAGGCTGAGCTCAAAGTTGTCCAAGACAACGTCGAGGATCTGATGAGAAACTTTGAAGCAGCTAAGCTGAAGAAAAAAACCCTTCAAGAGTCAGTGGAAGATTGCACAAAGCGTTTGGAGCGTGCTTCAAAACTGATAAGTGGATTGGGTGGAGAGAAGACCAGGTGGTCAGAGTCATCAGTAACTCTTGGTCGACGATACACCAACTTGACAGGGGATGTGCTCATATCCTCAGGCATCATTGCGTACCTCGGCACTTTCATGGGCAAATATCGACAAGAAACTGTGCAGAGCTGGGTAAAGCTGATGCAATCGAATGAAGTTCCTGCGTCAGATGAGTTCAGTCTACGTCAAGTCATTGGGGAAGAAGTCACAATCCGCCAATGGGTCATTGACAAGCTTCCCAATGATCAGGTGTCCATTGAAAATGCTTTAATTCTTTCTCGCTCCCGGCGCTGGCCACTTATGATAGACCCCCAACTGCAGGCAAACATGTGGATCAGAAAGAGCTTTGACACCTTGAAGGTGATTCGTCTTACCCAGCCCAATTATTCAAAAGAGCTGGAAGTGGCAATCTCACAAGGAAAACCAGTTCTGCTCGAAAACATTGCTGAGAAACTTGACCCCCTTCTAGAGCCTCTTCTGCTGAAAGCAAAATTCAAGGCAGGATCTATCGTCATGATCCGTCTAGGAGATAACCCTGTCGCGTACAGTGAGGACTTCAGGTTTTATATTACAACCAAGCTACCTAACCCGCACTACTCGCCAGAAATCTGCGTGCAAATCACCCTTTTGAACTTCATGGCTACACCTGATGGGTTAGAAGACCAGATGCTTGGCATTGCAGTTCAACAGGAGGAGAAGGAGGTAGAGAAGAGGCGCCAGATCCTGATTGTTGAGAGCGCTCAGAGCAAAGCACAGCTCAAGGAGATTGAGGACAGAATCCTGGAGCTGCTTTCAAATGCAAAAGGCAATATTCTCGACGACGAGGAGCTAATCAACACCTTGGCTACTTCCAAAGTGGCATCACAGAGAATTGAAGAGCGTGTTGCTGATCAAGAGAAGACGCAGCAGGTTGTACAAGAGACGCGTGAAACATATGTGCCTGTTGCAGTTCGATCAAGTGCCCTGTTCTTCGTCGTGTCCGACTTGTGTTATGTAGACCCTATGTATCAATACAGTCTCGAGTGGTTTGTCAGTATCTACCTTCTCTCATTCGCAACTGCCGAAAAGTTTGACAGAACGCAGCTTAGACTCCAGGCTTTGCAGAGTCAATTTATCAAGCTTTTGTATGAGAAAACGTGTGACTCACTGTTTGAGAAAGATAAGCTCATGTTCTCTTTGCTGCTGTGCTTCAAATCGATGGAGGTAGATAGTGAGTTAGATCAGGAAGAAAAAGCGCTGTTACTCATTGCATGTGGTGGTGGCACTCCTACCATCGCCAAGCCGAAGACCGATTGGCTCACTGATGTGAGTTGGGGCCGTATCTGTGAAATCGATAAGCTCAACAAGGGCCCTTTCGAAAACTTTGCAACGAAATTCAAGGGTCATGTTGATATGTGGAAGAAGGTCTTTGATTCAGACAAGCCTCTGGAAGAAAAGTGGCCTGCTGGCTCAAAGGAGGCAATGACACCATTACAGCGGGCATTGGTAATCCTTGCTATACGAACTGATTGCACACTCGCAGCTCTCCAAGATATTATAAGTACCAAGCTGGGTCCTGAATTCCTGGAACCGCCTTCCTTCAATCTGGAAAGGTCATTTGCAGACAGTAACAATGTTACTCCTCTGATTTTTGTCCTGTCTTCAGGGGCAGATCCAATGTCAGAGGTCCAGCGACTGGGTTACAAGCTTGAGATGAATGACAAGCAGAGATCAGTGTCTCTTGGTCAAGGACAAGGTAAAAAGGCTGCAGCAGCAATATTGGAAGGGGTTGATGCCGGATACTGGGTAATCTTGCAAAACTGCCACTTGGCACCTTCATGGATGGGCACTCTGGAGGTTATGGTGGAGGATCTAGATAAGGACAAAGTTGCTGAGCCTTTTCGGCTGTGGTTGACAGCGATGCCATCAGCTGACTTCCCCGTCAGTGTACTACAAAATGGTTTGAAAATGACAAATGAGCCACCGAAAGGCTTGAAGTCGAACTTACTTCGGGCTTACTTGTCATTTGAGGCGGACTGGTTTGAGGGTGCATGCCGCAAGAGTGAGGCGTGCCAGCATGCCTTCCGAAAGATGCTGTTTGGCCTATGCTTTTTCCATGCCTTGATACAAGAGAGATGCAATTATGGCCCATTGGGTTGGAACATCCAGTATCAGTTTTCAGAGCCTGACAGGCAAATCTGCGTTTCGCAACTGAAGATGTTCCTGGAAGAAAATGAAGCGATTCCATATGCGGCATTGAGGTACACAGCATCTGAGGCGAATTATGGAGGCAGAGTCACGGATGTCCAAGATAGGCGGTGCATCAACAGCATTTTGACAGACTTTTATTGCTCTGAAATCTTGAAGGATGACTATCGCTTTTCCACTTCGGGCACTTACTATGCTCCTCCATTTTGTGGTTTGGATGGTTATATCGACTATATCAAAGCCCTCCCTCTGAACCAAATGCCTGAGGCCTTTGGGCTGCACGCTAATGCCAATTTAACTGCCGCGATCAGTGAGGCAATGAGGTTGCTTCAGACAGCCTGCTCTTTGCAACCAACAACTGGTGGTGGCGAGGGTGGTAGGTCAAGTGATACAATTCTTTCTGAAGGCAGTGCGAAGTTTCTAGCAGAACTGCCAAAGCCGTTTGACACAGAAGCTGTGACGGCCAAGTATCCTGTAGACTACAATGAATCGATGAACACTGTTTTAAACCAAGAGCTACTTAGGTTTAACAAGCTAGTCGTCAAAGTCCGTAGTACCTTGGAAGATGTTGGAAAAGCTGTGCAAGGATTGGTGGTCATGAGCCCAGAACTCGAAATAGTAGCCAATGGCATTTTACTGAATGTAACTCCTTCTGTATGGAAAGGAGTATCGTATCCTTCTTTGAAACCAACAGTGTCATACGTGGGAGATCTGTGTGCTCGATTGAAGTTTCTGCAAGATTGGATTGATGATGGCATTCCACTCACATTCTGGTTATCTGGTTTTTTCTTTACACAATCATTTTTGACTGGTCAGAAGCAGAACTTTGCTCGCAAGTATAAGCTGCCAATTGATATGGTGATATGGAACTTCAAGGTACTGGCACGCAATCTTGCGAAATTTGAGAAGCCCGAAGCTGGTTGTATCACCTATGGCCTTTTTATGGACGGAGCTCGCTGGGATGACACTGAAAATGTCATTGCTGAAAGTGTTCCAAAGGTCCTTTTTACAGAGATGCCTCATGTGTATTTAATTCCCTGTGAAACATCAAAAGATACAACCAACAAGAAGCTTGTTTATACAGCGCCAATTTATAAGACTTCCGAGCGCAAGGGAACACTGTCCACAACAGGCCATTCAACGAATTTTGTGATGCCTATCCTCTTACCGATTTCGAGTAATCACAGTGAAAAACATTGGACGAAACGGGGAGTTGCTTGTCTCACTCAACTTGATGATTGACGACTGGAGCTGCTGTAACCTTAGAGTTGGAAGGCATGAACAGGTCACGAGAGAACACAAGATGACAGCATTGGCCCGAAGCCGTAGATGTGCCCTTGGGCCATGCAATCTTCGTCGCGGTTCAGGACTGAGTAATTTCGGTCCATCTCGGTGCCCTGCTCTCCTTGCCTTCCACGCCACTGTAACATCTATGCAGGAACTCAGGGAAATCTGAGAGCCGATAAGATAGAAAGTGCACTGTTCGCATGTTGATATGTTGATGATTGACGACTGGAGCTGCTGTAACCTTAGAGTTGGAAGGCATGAACAGGTCACGAGAGAACACAAGATGACAGCATTGGCCCGAA
>Ga0247567_1000035_pt1 | contig 12482 bp, 1 predicted proteins | sample 15RmetaT_FD_190373 | JGI IMG/M metagenome (GOLD analysis project Ga0247567, IMG submission 190373) | Metatranscriptome of seawater microbial communities from Monterey Bay, California, United States - 15R (Metagenome Metatranscriptome) | ecosystem: Environmental > Aquatic > Marine > Coastal...
CTTGTTTTCACATCTGGAACTCTCGCCCTCATCTGCTTTTGTTTCGTAACAGCTTATCTGCTACTCCAGAAAGGCACCAAGCCTGTCAAAATAATTTAAAATGATTCAGAAATCAATAACAGCTCCCATGCAAGGTGCTTTGCAAAAAACTACTTACAAAGCATTCGCTGGGCTCACTTCGACACTAACCTGCATCGCAAGTCCAGCGTTGATTCATTGTCTTTCTTGCTCTCATTCAGGCACTTTGGATTCAATGCCTCCAATAATCATCCATATCAACTTCTTCAATCTCCTCCTGATGTTCCTCCTTCTCTGCAGGCAGCTCGCTGTAGAAGGTATCCTTCCGCATGGAACTCATTGGGGGGGGAATTTGTGCTTCGGTACCAGTGCTGATGCTGAACAATGCGGGCAGTGGCTCGTCTTGTGACGACCAGAATGTTGCACGTGAGCCACCCATTCCAGTATCGTTCCACCGCTGTACCTTCGATGCCCTGGGAATCTCAGTTGTCCACACCCTGGGGATACATCGGATAAGATCAGTTGATGGTTCCACGTCAGTGGTCGTTGCCACCACGCCTGCAGCGAAAAAGTTTTCAGTTGGAGGTACAGGCTGCCAGATGTACAGGGGTTCCACCTTCGTTTTTGCAGCGATAGAAGGCATCAAAGTCCACGCCTGGCGAAACCTGATTGGATGTGGGAAAAATAGCTCCACAAAGCGTGCCAAGTCCTCACGACTGTGCGACGCGAAGACTCCTGACTCTTGAATGTCATCAACTTCCAGCACAGGAACGCTGGCTGGCTGTTGAAAGTCAGGCCGCAAAACATGGCCAAGAGGAATGGCCTCATAAATGTTGCTGAAGATGCCACTGCCGTGTGCGCCCAGGTTGAGAGGCTCCCAGATAGCCAGCGGCTTCTCTGCGAGGGTACCATGGGTTGACCACACTTGGCCAAGCTCGGTATGGTCATACCACCTCATTTGGAATCGCCCGTGGGAACGAACTCTAGCGAGAGTGGGTGTAAAATCCATCTTTGCTGCAATGCCGGTTGCGGTCGGAGTTGGTGCATCCGTCTGTGGTGCATCCACGATCTTGAGGCGCATGGCTGCCGGCACGCTGTCCCAATCAATGTCATTCATCTCAAGTGTAGCCTTGAATTCCTCAACGTCGATCGTACCATTTCCGGTAACATCCATAAGCTTGTGCACTTCATCAATTGTCTGTGACCACCTTTCTTTTGGTAGCGCCTCATTGATGCGAAGCCATTCGAGGCCATTTTGAAGCTCTGCCTTGGTCAGAGTGCCAGTTTGAAGTGTATTAATTTTTCGGAACGCATCCGCTGGTGACATTCGAAGCTTCACCAGTGCCCATCGAAGTCGAGACACCAGTGCTTTTACTTTGATGCTGTCAAATTCACTTGCTGTGATAAAGACTCTTGCGATAGGAAGCTGCTCATACGGTGTTTGGGCCCTTCGTCTACATGAACGGACATCAAGCCACCACGGCAGACGATTCCCCTTGTCAGTGGGGTGCAATGCCCGCAATAAAATATTTAAGTCACGGTGCTGGAAACCTTCAGAGCAATTTAAGAAACGAAGCAGCTCCTCCACTGTGTGCAATTGATGCACCTTACCTTCTGGAGGTTTGCCATAAGTGTCAAGGAGAGAATTGTTTAGAACTGATTCGCGATTTGTAATGCTACGCAATGCAAAATACGACGAATCAAACCGACTATCATGTGCGCCCATCAAGTGCATACACCCTCTAAGGTGCTCTGCCTCCTCAAGGCTCAAACCGACAAAGTACCTGCCTTCCTGCATATGATAAATTCTTTGTGATGTGAGCTCCTCTTGAATCTGATCAAGTGTGAAGCTTGTGCTGCCAGTTTGAGAGAGGAGCTCCTTGGCCTCATCATCCATATCAAGATCTTTGAAAAGAAGCATGAGCTCTTCTCCACTGATTTCGCCGGATCTGTCAACATCATAAAAGCTGAACGCTTCAGCAATGTTGGCACATTGCTCTGGTGTCAGGTTCAAGTGTGCATGGAGCTCCTTGATCTCAGATATTTTAGGAACCCACTCCAGAAAGCAAATGACGTTCTTCAAGCGCCGAGCAGAGACTGATATCCACTCGCGATGAAAGTAGTTCTCACTCAAAAGTACATACTCAGGTATGCCAGTAAGTGGCTTGCTTGAAGTGCCAATAACTCCCTTGCCCACAGTGAAGCGTGACATGGTGTAGAAAGGCACGGAAGCCACATCACCGGTGAGGCAACTCAGCTGCCATGGCCTGGGTCTCTCATCCGCACGCGAATACTTTAGCGCAGCCGGTGCTTGTGGAACATTTTCCCGTTCCTGCTCTTGCTCTTGCTCTTGTCGCTGCTCTTGCTCCTGTTCCTGCTCATTCTCCTGCTCCTGCTCTTGCTCCTGCACTTGCTCACCTTGTATTTCTTGGCCTCCCTCACCTGAATCAAACTTAACATCTGTGGCGGCTTTCAGCTCATGGATAATCGTCCAACCCAGTTCAAGCGCCTTTCGTTTCACATCCTTGTCAGGCCACAAAGAGTCAGTAGGTGTTAGCTCAGTGCCCTTTACGTTTTCAACTAGCTCACGACCAAGCTTGTGTGCTAGACTAAGGACATCATCACCAGGCAGGTCGCTAGGAACATCTGTGTCAACCCGATTTCGAAGCACGTTGAGGGCAAGGCTAGACGATGCGATGCTCAACCATGACAACACATCTGAAGAAGGAGCCTCCTCAAGGACAGTGCTTGCGGCTTGTTTCCACACATTTCGAAGGCTTTGTCCACAAAGAACAACATGCTTCCTCTCATCCGTGCAGATTCCGTTGAGAACAAGCCACTCAATCACATCCACAGCCATTTTTTGATTCCAAGCAGTTGAACCCTTGTCAAGCTTTGAGGTATTAGCTGCCTGTTCCTCCTCAGTGATGCCTCTGACCTGTCCGAGGGAGACATTCACAAGGGATACCACCTCAGGAATTAGTAGTAGTTCGATCTTTTGCCCTTTGCCAATTCCACGCATTCTGTATGCACCCTGCGCATAATCTCTGAAAGTCATATCTTTGCTCAACGTCACGCAAGCTGTGCAGGACAACGGCTGCTTGATATCCATACCTGTTGTGTGCACATGATCATAGAATGTGAACCGTTGGTCCCAACCAAGCCCACATTGCGCGAGCTTGGCTATCCTCATTCCATCTCGAAGCATCACAACTTGCTCATCTTTTTCATTCAAGAAGACAACTCCGTTCAAACCCAGAAGACCTTTGTTTCCTAGAAGATACCTGGCAACTTCAATATTCGTCATGCCTGTAATAAGTGCGCCAGTGTCAATAAGAGCATGGTACCTTGGCCGTGAACCATCTGCTGTTCTTTCTGCTGCAATCTTGTCCAAGATACTTGTAGGGGACCATGAACTTAACATACTCACCGAAACGATGTCAGGATTACTCAGTGAAGCCAATATGGCACCGTCGTCCCCTTGTGCAAACATACACTCGCCCATTGCTTTTGGCAGTAAATTATTGGGTGTACCACTGAAACCTAGACCTAGACCGAAAAGCTGTGGTCCAGCGAGTTCCTGACCAGATGCAGTTAGTTGGCTCGCGTTGCTGTCCATGATTTTACTATTTGGTAGAAAGACGTATTGTTCCAGCAAAAACTTGATGGCATGTGGCGAGTTATGTAGCACTTCATAAATGATGGTCATCTGTTCAACATCCGCTAAGTCCAGCATCTCCAAAGGCCACAGGTTTTGATCTAGTTCATTCACGCTTTTTCGACCAGATTTTCGACTTGACGAAGGAGAACCAGTCACAGTGTACCGTTTTTGTTGGTCTCGATAACTGAGGTCTTCTGTCCAAATGCCATCTTCGTTGAAACCGCGGACTGTACCCCCAGCATTAGTAATCATGGACACATACTTCCGGCAACTCCGACGGCGATGATGCTTCACCGTGTTCTCCAACTTCATATCATGGATAAGCACGGAGATCATTCGCTTCATGTCTGGTCTTCTCATCCCACTCAGGCGGTATGCCATGATGGTGAAACCTATTGTGACGTCAGGGTGCTGAAACTCGGATTGTTCACTAGGACGGTCTTTACCAATGAATGGCACGGCCAGATATTTGCGAGATGGCGCTGCACCTCGCAACTGCTCTCCGTCAAGGAGACCATAAGAAACACGGTGCACGCGGCTTAGCACATGCGGTAGCAATATATGCAACCAGGAGCGTGCAAGATGCATCAGCTTTAGGAAAGTATTGGAAGCTCCCCTTAGCTTTTGGTGCAGATCTTCACCAAGTGGTCCTTTTTCACGAAGAATAATGGAGAGCTCACTGTCGTCCAAGATTCCCTCCACGTGCGCTTGCAAAAAAAGAGCTGCCCACTCAGACAGCTTTGGCAGAAGATCGGATTCATAGAAATTGTGCGATAGCAGCAAAAGATGTGGCATAGTTTGTAGCCTTTTTTGCTGCGCTCCACGCTGGACAGTTTGCTTCAAACTATTGAGAATCTCATGGGCATCATTGCGATCTTCATACTCACTTGCCATCTTGTGACCCGTGGCGACAAAGATTGCATCAGTCAAATGAATTGCAAATTTATAGCGCAGTCCCAGTCGTTTTTCTGCGTCTCGCCCACTTCCACCTTCTGTGAGGTCTAAGGCGCGCTTGACACCCAGTGGCCAATTCAGTTCACTTTTCCTGGGATCAAGAACAAGGTCCACTTCGTCCATGAGCATGGCCCCTCTGTGAAAGACTTTTAGAATTCTGTTGCATACATGTAGCTCCTGAGACATGGAACTGATCTCGTCAGATGTCAAAAACGGTGATGCACTCCGTGCACCGCCAAAGTTCTGGATCAGCTGTGAAATTGCACTTTGAGGCAAATCTTGTTGCTGGATTTTGAAGCGACGGGCACCATCCAGAATGTTGAGTAACTCCAGTTGCTTCAACAAAATACCTTTCAATGATGTAGGAGCTGCGACAAGCACAGCTTTACGATCTCGCGCTGCTTCCAATTTTGTCAGGAGCGCTGTGCTTGCTGGTGAATATCGTTCGAATGCTAAGGTCAGCACCAACTTGGGAAGAACTGGAGAAGAAAATCTTGCTGTCATAACAGAACGAGACATTTCCAGCAGCTCATGGGGCATGCATGCTGTCACAAGCCGTTCGCCATCGGCGAGAAAGAGCACCAACAATGGTGCAATGGTTGTTGTTTTTCCTGCTCCCATTATCATCTGGTGGCAAACTGACTTCTGCTTGGCAATTCCCTCCTTGAAGGTGTTCATGATGTCAACTTGCGACTTGTACAATAACATGTCGAACAAAAACTCAAAAACAAGCAGGCGCGGTTCAACCATGATTTTGTCAGATTCTTCAGATCTTCCAGTGAAATGGCGAGAAGCACAAAGTTGCTGAGCAACGGCTTGTGCTTTGAGCTTGACAGCAAGGTCATCACCGCCTTTTTTCAGCTCCAAGTCCAGCTTACCAAGAGCATCTTGAGCACGTGATAGCTGGCTAGTTCGTGACAGATGACATAAAGTTCGTGCAACAACATCGAAAAGCTTGTCAGCATCTTCAGAGGCAAGTGACGAGTTCACAGCTTGAAGACCCTTAAGGCTCTTGTCTGGCTCAGCCATGAATGCTCGAACAACGTCACTGAACATGAGCCGTGGAAGATGCCCCGCCTTTCGCTGCAGCAAACTTCCCATACTGCCCTTGTTAGCCAGTACAACTGCTTCCTGCATTAGCTTCATGCCAGCTTCAACGTCTGCATCCTTCATTGAAGTCAAATCTGCGTGCAGTCCTGCGATAATGGACGATAAGTTGCTTGGTTGTCCAAGAGTAGGCTCCGAACACTCGAGCTTGTCTGTGTAGTCTAGCTCCCCCAGGAGTCTCTGCAATGTTTGTTGACCTGTTAGGCACTGAGCTCGAGTGTCTCTCTGAAGCCCAACGAGTGCTGCTCTTACTGCCTCGGTCATTTGTCCTTGCTTTGGTTGCATCTTGACGTAACTTGACGCAATGTTTGCGAGAGGGCTGCCCCCAAAATTTTCACCATGGTCGACAAAGACACGGAAATCACCATTGATGTCATCAGTGATAGGGAGAGCATGAAGTCTATCCATCTTAAGCTCTTTACACTGGGTTTGACTGGGAAATCTTGGAGGCGGATTAAACTCTGCTGGCCAATGCAGCTCATCTTTCTCAAATTTGGACTTCAAGTTTTCCACAGCCAGCCTCAAGAGCTTAGCCGCATCAGTTGTATCCCACACTCCACTACCCAACATACTGCTTGCAGCTTCTGAGCCCCACTTTGGCATCGTTACGCACGCGTTTTGTTCATATGCCAATGCACTGAGTACACTGTTTCCAAGGGTCTTTTTGCCATCTTTGTTACTCAGACGCCACAGTAGGGTTGCTAGAACATACTGGTCATCATCTCCAGCGACCTCAACGTGAATGGTGCCAGTAAATAGTTCATACAATAGCCAAAATGGTATTTGTACATCATTTGCCTCAGAGCTGCCAAATAAACTATCCAAGTAGTACACTGCAGCTGAACCTTGCAGCTTTGCGTTTGGCCTGCTGTATTTAACACCAGAGAACCACGAAGCACTTTTGTCCAATATGCTCATCCCATCAAGAACTGATCGATCGACTTTTCGTTCCAGACCGTCATCATCTTTCCAAGCTGCAAGGCGCAACAGCGGTGTCTCTGTGCTATTATCCATGATGTGCTGAACAATCTTTGCCCGCTCACAGACAAGAACGTTCTCAACTGCCAGCTCTTGGATTTCGGGGAGCTTAAGAAGAGATAACTCTTGTGCCACACTGAGCGCGCAGTTTGCTGACACTAAGTGCCGCTTGCGTATATACTCAACATAGGATGACTTGGCATTCCAAACTTTGGACGAATCTTGACCATAAGGTCTCATTGCAAGAATCAAATGTAAACGACACGCAATCCCATCTGCATGCGAGTCATTGCGAAGCAACTTCAGATGACCCCAGAGTTGTCTCTCCTCATTTGTAGAAAAATCAGCGACCGTGCTGGCCATGGCTGCCACCTCTGCGAAATGCCAGGTGAGCATTCGACAACAAAGGAGGTAGAGACCCGCAGCTGATGTCGGAGTGAAAGTGAATGTGCTCGACAAGTGCACCGGGTAGTGGTAATGGCACGAACCTTCTGCCAGGTTTGAGGCCCATGACTGTGCACCTTTGTCAAAAATTAGGTGAGATGGCAGTACTTTTGTAGATGCTTCCAGGTCCACACCCCAATGTTCTGGACGTGACGGCGCTGCAAATGCCGATGCAATAACCATGAACTCTTGGCTGCTGCTCTCCAAGAGCAACGTGCCACCACCCCATTGGGCAACCAGATTGCCAGCCCCGGGAGGGCATTTGGTGCAGAGGAAATACCCGCTATGCTGTTCACACATTAGTCGCCCTTCAACGTTCTTAAAGGAGAGCCGCATCTGTGGTAACTCCACACGCTGAATGCTTGATTGCTTCTCATTGTGAGCCCAAATTAGAATATGGGACGCATTCTCGACTCTAGCCAAGAGTTGTGCAAGCCCACCTCTCATGCGATGAATATTCACAAGGACCTCTACTGGAGCAGAGGAATCCTCCTCAAACAGTGCGCTGTCCTGCTGGGTGACATTCAATGGTACCTTGAGGCTCCGTCTCTCGATGACTGCACATGAATTTTTGCCTGTTTTGCGCAAGAGGACATAAATACGTTTGGGGGTATCGCTTGGCGTTCGTTCATTGCCAATCAGGCATTCTACACCTTGGCTCTTGGATCGCCAGAAGCTATACTGGTCAACCAGCACATCAGGCAGCACACCTCGAAGAAATCTTGGAGGAAAGTACATCTGCCTATCCAATTTATCAGAAATACGCCTGAAAATAAGTACGCCTCTTTGCGGCTCCTGAAAATCCTCTGCCTGGCCACGTGCAAGTGTCCAAGTTGAAGTTAAGCCATTAGGGAGAAGCCTTGCATCATTCCGAGGTGCATAGAAAGACCAGGCGGTGTCCGAAGAGAAAACAAGTGACCTGTAGAACTGTCGTCCATACTCCTCCACATTGTAAACCTCAACAAGCTGTGGCGACCGCCTTACCATGATTTCTTTCAGTTGTCCTGCTTGTTTTTGGGCCTCTCCACCCAAGTTTCTGCAAGTCTTACAGGCCAACCGCACAACCGCATCAGGCCCATCTGGGATGCTGCCCTGAACATACAGCTCTGCTTGATTCAATGGTGAGACCTGCAAGCGTACAGGCTCAAAAACATCGGCAAGCCATTGCTGGCTGCCTCTCAAGTTAGCTGCACGATAAGGATGACTCGATTTGAAAGATGTGAATGGATCAGCCTCCACCCCTTGCTCATGAAGTGTCCACTGTTGTATTTCGTGCCGGTACCCAACAATTTCCAAGCAAGAACAATGAATGCTGATCTCTTTGCTGGTGCACTGAACGTGTTTCCGCCCGAATGCTTCCTCATATTCTTGAGACACAAGTGCCCACTCTGGTAGCATCTTCACCTCATCTGTTTGCGTCCTGTACATGCCCAAGTTGACGGAAATCTGAGCGCTCGTGTCTGGCAGCCCGGATGTTGTTCGCAAAAGCCATGGATGGAATCTTTCGTCTTTTTGTGGTGCCATCCATTCTGGTGAAGGGGCTTCCATGTTTGGCACAAAGTTACCAGGTTGCTCTGGAAGCTCAACCCACTCACGGGTGTCTTGCTGCACTTCGCCTGGCAATAGCTGTTGCACAGTACCTTTTAATGTTACAACTCTTTCCACCTTCTCCATGACCTCGTTTGCATCCTGTGGATTTTCATGAAGCCATCTGAAAAGAATGCACCGCTTAGCTTCAAATAGATCCACAAGCTCAAAGTCACGCATGCCGAGAGAGCCCTCGGATGTCTCAGATCCCTTATTATTGCTTCTAAACCAACGGTGGTTAGCATTCAAAAATGCTTGAGAAGACAGCAGTACGGCGACATGATCGAGTTTTAAATTGTCTGGATGCACATTCTTAAACAGAAAAGCGAGATGGGCTTGTGCGCGGCATGCAACTGGCAGCAGCTCATCACGCTTCATGATTGAACGCTTTATCCAATTGTCAAGCACTCCGTAAACTTCTTCATCCAAGACTTCTCTGAGCATGGAATGAGTATTCTGTAGTTGGTTAAGCAAAGAGCTTTCCGATCCAGGTAGGCCACGGACTTTAGCCTCGTGGGAAGCACCATACCGCAGCTCTTGGAGGTAGGTGTCTTTCTGGATGTGCTGTATCAGGAAAAGAATATATGATTCAACTCGCAAGGCAAAGCGAATTGCGTACAGAATAAGACCTTCGTTTCCGGAGCCAGGTTGTCCATTATCCTTATCCAGAGCTGCGCGAAGCATGATCAGCAATGCATTCAGGACCACGTCGGGGCACTTCAGCAGCTCATTAAACAAGAGTCCAACTGGAGTGGTGAGGTGCTTTCGGCTGGGTGCTGGCACTGTGTCAGGAGGGCCATCAGCTGCAGCTTCACACGACTGCCATGGACCAGGTTCAAAAAGTGCCGCATCAAGCACAGCTTGCAACGAGGGCTCTCGTAGCAATGAAATTCGCTGTCGGTCTGTAAAAAAACCCAGTATGAGTGGAACCCGGATGTATGGCGCTGTAAGGTAAGTAAGTAGCAGCTCAACATCAGCTGGTGGAAGTGCTCCATTGAAATCAGGCAGGGTTTTGAGGAAAAGGATGTCGTCCTCGGTGCGAACGTCAGTGTCAGTCAAGAGGCTTGGGCTCGCACTTGACAAAGCTTTGTCATCACTGTTGTATCTGTGAAGTCGGTGTGAAAGCCGCGCAAGGAAACCTCCACCTTGTTGGGCCTTCTTCTTCACGTTTGGGCTGAGATTGACACCAAAACCATGCACAACGTACTGATCCTTGGCCCAGCTCCATGACAGAATAGAATCTGCTGCTCTCCATTGCTTCTGAGGTGGGCCTTCTCCTCCAGGGAGGAGCAGCATTTTCCAAAGAAACACAACATCACGAAACCAGGACAGCTCTGGGTAGAGCTCTGCGAGGTCAGTTCGTTCACCGGTGATGAGAAGATGAGCCTCTCTCTTGGCGCCCTTCACACCAAGTGAAAGACCCACTTGTTCCATGAGTAGCCGATCTCCCGTAGAGCAATCCATTGAAGTGTCGAACTGGAAAATCACATGGTCATCATCAACAACTCGGCGAACACTACGGAAGTAGTCTAGTACAAGTGTTCGTAGGGTCACATATTCGGGTGCAACTAGCAACAGCGTCTCTGAAACCTCTTCAAATACTTTGGGGTCAAGGCCAAAAACATGTTTGGGACCTGAATTGCTTCCACTATAATGTGAAGTTAGCTGTGTTGCAGTCCCTGGTGTGTACTCCAAGTTTGTTCGACTCAAGCAATCCATAACAGCTGTGAGTGCTGCAGCCACACACACCCGAGCTCCATCAATCTCTCGGTTCCCGTTTAGCGTAAAGGCCACTGCGGCAAAATGCCGTGTAATGAGATAGATCGTCTTCATAAGGTTAGCTTTAGTCTCGTACTTTACGGGTTGCATCCAAAAGCACTTGGTACTCTTCTCAGGATGATCGAGTGGAAGTGGCATTGGCAATACACGAGCCATGAGGTGAACAACAAGTGCAAATCGGTTTGGAACAGCACTTGGGATCTGGTCCTGCTGGTTGGTCAGGAGTGTCAGCAATTCTGCTACATGACGGCAACAAGACGCTGCCTCAAAGGGATCCTTGATTGATTGAGGTAGCGTACACGTAAGAACTGGAATCAAAATCCTGGGAGGTTCAACTTCACAGGCTGCTTCATGAAGATCTGGAGGAAAAAGTCTGTCGACCTCATCGAAATCGGTTTCTAGATTTGCACCTGTCAGCGTGAAAGGACTTGGCCGGGCAGACTGCACAATGCTCTCTGCACCTTCAAGCTTAGAAAGGCAGGACTCAAGATCATCGATCAGGGCGTCAATATCTTGAAAATCTGAAGATCCAGGTCCCTCACCAAATGTGGATGCATACTCCGATGCTGCTCGTGCAAGCGACACACCTGCTGTGTGAGCAAGTGCTCGGTCACACGTGCAGCATATCTTTGCTGCGCATGAATTGGTTGCGCCCGACATCTCCAGCCACTCATGCAAAGCCTCATTAACACATGTTACCAAGGCTTGCCGCAGCGCCACAGAAGAATACCACGCTGCAGCTGTAGGGTTGAGGCCAGCTGCAGCGAGCGTGACATGCAGGGTGCGCTCCAGGCATATTCCAAATGAATGATCCCCTGCAACGGGAACAGGAAGCTGCATTGTCCAACCTGCAGGCTCTGCACCGAAAGTGGCACTCAGGGGTCGCTGAGCTACACTTGGCAGAAGCACACCATAAGTCATACTCGGGCCATTTTGGTCGGAAGGATACAGAATCTGTCGATATAGCAAATACCAAAAACTACTACTTGTGATGCGGCAAGCTGGAATGTCACAGAACACAAGAGCGTTCTGGCGTGTAGCGAGGCTTGGATGAGGTGCAGATCCAACTATATCAGCTGGATGATACTCAATACCTTCACCCGTATTCACAATAGACAAAGCAAACTTGTCTGCCTCCGTCAGGTTTCTACTTACGACAAGGAAGATGCAATGTCCCCCATCATCTGCAGCTGCCACATCATTGGTGGATACGCTCCGCTTCAGCCAACCACCAGGTAGAACCAGGACTCCCCCTGGACTTAGGTCTTTAATCTTCTTCGAAATGAGACGTAAGAAAAAAGAGAAGGAACTCTGCAGCGCTGGCGTGCACTGAACAGCTTTGCCATCTTCAGTGGCAAGAGGACGAGGTAAAGCCCTTGCAAAGCGCAAGCCCTCTTCAAATGCACACGTCGCGAGCCTTATAGGATTCATGGCATCCTCCACAGGAATCCCAGAGGCAATTTGACGAAGCAAGCCGACGCCTAGAGCTAGAGTTTCTGTTGCTGTGGAGAATGTAGGGGAGTTTCCAAACTCCCCGGCTGGCATCACTTCTGCTGGGCAGCTGGCTAACTCCTCATCCGAAGGCTTGTCTCCTGTCAATGTGCCCACCACATTTTGCAAAGCATTTCCTGCCGCACCGAAAGCTGCAAATGCAGATCCTGCCCATGCAGCCAAGCCAGCGACAGGTTGTGTTGCACGTTGTTTTGCAACTTGCTTTGGATCCTTCAGCAGTGCCAACAACGCAGCCATCTGTTCCTCAACCTTTGCTGTTGTGCGACACTGCTGCGTGCTTTCACGTGTGCTGGATGTGGATGAGCCAGAATCTGACATGCTTGGGAGCACAACATCTGTGCAACATAACTCTAAAGCCGCTTGCGAGCATAGTAGTGGCTTCAGAGCCATTGCCTACACGCTGTAGAGCAATGGGATATTCAAAAACAAAATTGCCTGAGCC
>Ga0247567_1000036_pt1 | contig 12339 bp, 1 predicted proteins | sample 15RmetaT_FD_190373 | JGI IMG/M metagenome (GOLD analysis project Ga0247567, IMG submission 190373) | Metatranscriptome of seawater microbial communities from Monterey Bay, California, United States - 15R (Metagenome Metatranscriptome) | ecosystem: Environmental > Aquatic > Marine > Coastal...
CTCAAGGCTCCAGACGGGCAAACTTGAGCAAGAGATGCCGTTGCACTGTTGCTCCTTGTCCTGCGCCCATGGATGTCGTTTGTGTGCATGCCATCGACATCAGGGACAGAATTCGCTCTGCAATCTGCATGCTTTGATGTAGAGCTTGTTGCAGACAGCAGGTGCAGAAAGCTGTCATAATTCGCACTGATGGCTCACTCATCTTCCTGTCTTGCTATGACCAGATGCGGAATCTGCTCTGTCGTTTCACTGCTTGTTCTTTTACATCAAATGGTGGAGACATCAGCGGTGTTGACTGGAAGAATAATAGCTGGTGGCCCAAAGAGCAGTGGCGGAGTTCAAGTGCGAGGACCGATGGGTGTGGCTATTGGGCCACTTGGTGATGTCATCGCCGCAGACACATTGAACAGTCGGGTTCTGCGATGCATGTCGAGCTGCCGAGTGGCTGCTGGTGAAACCGGTGTGCCTGGCTTGAGTGCCTCACAACTCTTTCTACCCTATGGTGTGACAGTTTCAAGGAATGATAGCATCTTCATCGCTGACACTCACAATCATCGAGTGCAAAGGTGGGATACTGGAGCAACCAATGGCAGCACAATTGTTGGAAGCGATCGGTGGACGGGAAACATTCAGCAGCTGCGCTTCCCCATGGCAGTTGCACTGGACGAGGTGCGAGCTCGAATTTACATAGCTGATACTGGTAATCAGCGAGTTCTTCAATACCAGCTGTCTGCAGACATGCGCACGGTTGTTGGCGTGGTTATCACTGTGGCTGGGGCCGATGGTGTATCTGGTAGCCAGCTCAACCTGCTAGACAATCCTTCAGCTCTGTATCTCAACACTACGAGCGAGACCATGTTCATTGCTGATGCCCGCAATCACAGAATCTTAAGATGGAAAAATTCGTCGGATTGGGGTCTGGTTGAGATAGGTGATATGGTAGGGCGTCCTTACGGGCTACTTTTTGCCCATGGGGACTTCTATTGGGATGATCATGATGCATGCGTTATTTACAAACGAGTGCCAGATGGCACCAATGTTACAGTGGCAGGTGGCTTTGGCTGTGGCAGTCAGTTAACGCAGCTTCGGCAACCTGGTCAGTTCGCTGTGTCAGCATCTGGTCAGGTGATTGTTGCTGACAGTGGCAATGACCGCATCATTCTATGGGAGCCCAACCCAGCACCAGCCAACTTCGTGTGTCATTTGGCCCAGCCATGTGGCTTTTCACTTTTTGATGGGAATCCACTTGCAAGCAATCTCTTGGCTGTGGTCAGTGGTGGTCCTGGAAGTGCTTGTGGGAGAACATGCTTGAGTTCAAATCTTTCTGGAGCAACTTGGACAAACACGTCACGCCCACAGCCTCCTTTTTTAAGAGATGTGGATTTTTATTTCGGTAGACCCACATTCGGTCCAAAAGGTGTACATTTACTCTGTTGGGGTGCACTTGCAGACGTTGAAGCAGTGTCTGGTCGTGATTGCTGGACAGTGCCGTACACAATTGGCACACTGACGATATTGGAACATATCTACCAGGATGTGGATGGCCTCCGGTCACAATGTGTTAGGAATGCCCCTTGCACTATCACAGTCATTGGATATGACTTGCCAAACACCAGTCGGATATCATCTCCACCAGGCTCTGGATTGGGCAGTTCCTTCGTGTGTGGTGACTTTGGGGTTAACTTTATCGGCTACAGGGACTTGCTCGTGTCCAATCCAGGTGCGACAACAAATGTCAGCATGCCTTACATTGGAGAGAAAAACTTGACCACCTTTCTCTACGCAGACTTTGGGATAGCAGTGGGCATGGGCAGAACTCAGTTATGTCTGTGTCTCATCGGGATCAATTGTGCGGCGCCCACCTTGTTCAACCTGTCTGCTGGTTTCATGCGAATCCGCACTGCAGCTGGCCGTGAGCGCTACACTTGTACCATGGAGCAAGATTGCTTGGTGAACATCTCTGGATATTTTCAGCAGCTCTCTGACGTGGCTGTCGTTGTGAACGTCAATGCTGCATCATGTGAGGCTGCTCTAGCGTTGGACTTCGCGCAAGGATTTTATGCCCGGCGCAGTCTGGCAGTTCCATTGGTCAATGGTACGTCGATCGTCCCACCTCCCAATGACACCACTGACAAGGGAATTGCGATCATGAATTTCAGCAATGCACACTATGACGGGCGCTTCAAAATCTGTTATTGTGCTTCATATGATGGTGATGAGGACGAAGATCTCACAACATGCAACCACCCCAGAGAATTCACCCAGGAGGCGGGTATTTTAGAGATCGTCCGTGTGTATTTCAATACAAATGATTGCGCTGTTGGCTATCAGTGCAACGTCACTGCCAGCGGAATACAATTGAAAGATACGGACTTTTTGATGATTGAGCCTGGAGGGGCAGGACTATGTGGCACAGTTGCCCCGATTGCTACAGTGCCCGGCTTTGTTGTTGGCAACATTTATCCTCCAGCTGAAGGTGGAACTTCAACCAATCGCCGATATGATTATGGTATTTTTTTGACTCCCGGGATCAGGCAAGGTTGTTACTGCGCATCCTATGACTTTGATGGTGACGGTTCATGTAATGCAGCTGTTGAATATTACCAGACAATAGGGCCGATTGTGGTTCGTGGCCCTACAGATACAGACCGAAGCTGTATTGCACAGTGGAATTGCACTGTAAACATAACAGGCACTGCACTCTCTATCAGTGACTTGGTGCAGATCTGCCCCGAAGGTAAACTCTGTGGTGATCCAGTTGCCTGTGCTCCGATTGCGCCTTTAGCTGTTGGTGGTCCTGTAGGGCCACTCTCTGCAGAGTGGGGTCGTTCTCAGTATTCGTTTGGAATTCTACCAGTTGGAAGGTATGCCCTTTGTTATTGTGCTGCTGGTAATACCTCGGGCACAGCCCTGTCAGAGTGCTCATCTCCAAGCAACCTGACCATGTCAGCAGGATCACTTCGAGTGAGGGGTCCATACAGGAAGAACATCACCTGTGTCATGTCACTTCCTTGCAACATCACGGTTGAAGGATTTGATCTTGCTGCTACAGACCACATCCAAATAGTACCTCTGAATGAGACATGTGGGCTTGCATCTGTTGCTGCGGAAGGTGCATTCCTTCCCACACCCCTACTTCAGGCTGCACCTGGCTTTGGCTCCGGTCTCCAGAGGAAATTCAACGTTGACCTTGCAGTTCAACCTAGTCATTACCGAGTGTGCTACTGCATGCAGCCTACATGTGTGAATGCGAGCCAATTTCATTTTGAAGTTGGCCTTGCTGTTGTCAAGGGACTGAAGAAGCAGCATGATGAGTATTTCTGTCAAATCAAGAAGCCTTGCTCTGTGCCTGTTCAAGGATTTGGGTTAAATCGCACGGAAGATTCGATCATGATCAAACCATTGTGGATTGACTGTGGTGGTCTACAGGTGTTTGTAGATGGAGACGCCAACTCAACAGGCTTGTTGAATGGAACATTCACTCGAGGTGATCGTTTTTTCAATGGTAGGTGGTGGTACCGGAATGCAAACCAGCAATTTTTGTTTTATGACAGATTTGCGTCCCGGTGGGTCTTGGGTCCTCGCATAGACCCGGAGTTCCCATCTTCGGGTGGGTGGGCATGGGCGCCTGGGGCGCTCGCAATCACACCTGACAGGGGACTCAGTGGTCCATGGAGAATCTGGCATGCAAACGTGAGCAGACAAGTGACGCCTTCTACAATTGTTGGTGATTGGGTTGAACAGCCTCACCTTCGAGTATTCTCGACTGCAGCACCAACCGGGACTGTTGCTGTCAACCCCAGCCGTGATACTAGCAACAGAGTTCCAGACCTAATCTTAGGTGCACCATTTCTCTTGGCCGAGCAATTTGAGATGGGGAATGCTGGGCGACTTGGTGCATATCGGATTTGCTTTTGTCCATCCACAGATTTCACAGACACTGGGAGTCGGGCATGTACCGGTGATGATGAGTTCCTTGAGTCACATGGGGTCCTTGTCCTTCGGGCGATTCAAGGCAATGAGCGCTATCACTGCAAATACATGAGCTCTTGCATGATTGAGACACCATTGCCGCTGCAGTTCCAGCCGTCAATGGTGCGAGCAGCGCTCATGCAAGAAGGTTCGAAATGCTATGATGCGACGGAAAGTGCAATTTCCGGATGGTCACAAGCTTTCAATGTAAGTGGTGGGATTTCTGAATCAATGGCCAGCTTTGATCTTGGGGAGGCGACCCTACCAGGAAATTTTGAGGTGTGCATCTGCATCGATTACGATGATGGGGTTGACTTTCGGCACTGTAGTGAATACCACGAGTTTTTTCAGCATGCTGGTGTCCTGACTGTTGCAGAGTTGGTGCGCATCAGAGTTGAGTATGGCCAAGAAGCCAGTCTGAATCTGACACGAGGGGCAGGACTTGCCCATTCCGACGAGCTTCGACTTGTTTCTGGATATGCATGCTCATCACCGAGACCCCCTGCTTTGACAAGCAGTGTTCAGCAGCTTGGACCAGGCGGTGCATGGGCGGTTTTTCGCCTCGCAGCGCCATCAGGGCCTCATGTGCCTCGCGGCTATTATACTGCATGCTTATGCACTCTGTTTGACGGCCCTGATGCAGACAACACCCCCTGCAACTCAGCAATTGAGTTCAACATTAAAGTTGGTAATGTCATCGTAAGTGCGGTGACAGGGCCAACGACAGTCTCATCAGTAGCTTCCACTCTTCAACTTCAAGTCACTCTCAGGGAGCGCCAGCTGCGTGCAGATGGTGCTAAGAGGCTTCTTCAAGACGTTTCAAGCACATCTCACGATGTGCTTAATTACAAGTTTGCCAATCTGCTTGCAGCTGCTCTTCAGCAGGCTTTTGTGCTAGCACTTGGTGTACACACAACAGCAGTGTCGGTGTCTGTCCAATCACTGAATCAGATTGCTAGTTACCAGGGGAACTCAACTCAACCATCTGAAATCAACGTAAGCGCTCCATTCGTTGTACGCCTCACTGGGTCGTCTCAACCCCACGTGATGACGCCTTGCCTCGCGTCATTGGTGTTGCCAAGCCTGAACAAGCCAAGTTCAACTCTTCCACCTGTGGTGATGAAGCCAGATTTCAGCCAACAGCAGTTGCGCTCGTGCTTGAGCCTGGCTCATGCCATTGATGATGGAATGGCTGTCATTTTGACTGAGCTTGCACAGTCGCTGCGCACAGCACGTTTGACGGATGTCCTGACAATAAGCGTAACTAGCTTGCTGCAGCCACCAGCTTTCACATTCGGCCGAGAGTTCATGCTTCAGGAGTGTGTCAGAGGAGTAGCGTGCCAAAGCAGAGTTACTTCAAACAGTGCTACCCTTTCTTTTTCGAGCGCTGCAGTGTTGGCCATCCCCGGGCAGGCTGTATGTGGAGTTCACTTGCCACTCGCAGTACCCAGCACTACGTACAAAGGGATTGGCCTCTCCATGAATCCTTCCACTCGAGTTGTGCCACAGCCAACCCTTTTTCAGGTGCAGAGCTTCGGTTTGGGACGGCCCAGCATTGCAGGCATGTACAAACTTTGTTTCTGCTGGCAAGCTGATGGGAACTTCAGTTGCAACTCGAACCAGCACTTCTATCAAGCAGTTGGACCGCTATTGGTTCGGGGCAGCGTGGAGGGAATTGTTGCATATTGTGCCTCTCATCTAAACTGCGTAGTGACCATTACTGGTACTGGTCTTCAAGCTTGGGATTACTTGCGGCTTGTGTCTGTTGACGACTCCTGCTATTCATCAACTTTCAACACACAGATCATTCCGCGAAATCCTGTGCAAGCATTGAGCGGTGTGTCAACAAGTGAGCGCCAATTTGACTTTGGACTTGTCCAAGGCATTGGTGTTTTTCGCATGTGCTACTGCGCCTCGTACCCCTCCACAGGTAATGGTCCTTGCCAGGTCGTTGCGGACTTCACCATGATGGCGGGGACCCTTGGCATCCGGGGCATAGACAGATCTGACTATGAGCTCAGTTGTGTCAAAGCTGACGAGCCTCTAGCTCCCTGTGCATTGCGTGGAAGTGGCCTGGGGCTCGCTCCGCTAACAGATCGACTTATGTTTATCCGCCTTCCAGGTCCACCATGTGGCAGCCCCGAGAGCTTTGCATCTAGCACGATAAGCCCTAACCCAACAGCATTGCAAGCAGATGGTCCCCTCGAAATGTGGCCCGTAAGCCAACAAAATGCGTCTGTGGCGCGCTACGCATCAAATGCGACTTGGCATCTAAATAGTGCGACTCAGCAGGGTTACTTTCGAATGTGCTCCTGCAATGCAGGGGACGGTGGAATCTGTGATAGGTCTACTAGCTTCGTCCATCAGTTTGGTGTACTAAAGGTGCGCGGAGCTGTTGGGCGTGAGTTTTTCATCTGTGCTGATCAACCATGCCTGCTTTCAATCAATGGACTTGGCCTGAGCATGAACGACAAGATACAGGTCATTGGGGAGTCTGACGTCTGCGGATGGGACTTCAAAGGTGCAAGTGCTGTCGAGAGAAATCCTGCAGGCGCAGTCTCTCTCTCCAATACCAGCAACGAAGCTACATTTTCTGTTGGGAGGATCCAGCGGGATGTTGCAGGGAATCCGGTCACTTATCGAGTTTGCTACTGTGCAAACTATGATAGAAATGGTGATGGACAGACATGCACCAACACAACCGAGTTTGTGCATGCAGCCGGGTTTATAAACACTGTGATATGTCCTGCACCTCCAGACATGATTCGCTTCAATCCGCCAGTGGAAGACGTCCTGGGTGATGCAGGTTATCCTCAGCTGGAGCTGTTTGCAATGCCGACCTTCGCTTGCACAGGTGGGGATCGATCGGGTCAACTTGGTCTGCCATCCCGAGCAAGCGCATTACTTGTGGACGAGTCAGTATACCTGAACCAGACCTCCATAATCTCAACATCGCCAGGCCGCTGCAAGTTTGGAATACCAGCAGGTGCAGCTAGAATGAATATGGTGCAATCGTCGATGGTGAGAGTCCATACAGTCAGCACTGGCAACCTTCCACAATATCGCGTGGCCATCTCTTCTCTGCGCAAAATTCAAGGCAACGCTCAAGTCATTGACCCTGCTGGGCATGAGTTCTTGTGCCCTGCATGGGAAGTCGAGATCGTTGCGTTTGCATGTGATTGGGTGGCGGCACTGTGGTATGGTATCTTCTTGCATGGAGTGTTTCTGACCGTGGCAGCGCTTCAGTGCATGAGGCTCAACTTCAATTCTGTTCACGATGGACTACAAGCTCTCAGGCAACTACGACAGCGTCTCTTGCATAGAGATGAGGTGGTCATGCAGGCACCGGATGCGGTTACTGCTCCACAGCAGGCTTTGCCACCACCGCCGCCACCAAGCACTTCAGAGCAACAGCCCAGGAATTTAAAGAGACAGTCACTGAAACGATCTCTGCAAGAATCACAGCAATCTTTGGGTGCCGATGGAGGCAAAGGCGTCACGGATAAAGAGGTTGTGGCCATGCTCGCGAGCAAGCAATGGAAAATTGTTCTTGCGCTTTTTCCAAGCTTCATTGTGGCGGTTGAGGTATTTTTCGCCTTTGGACCAGTACATCTTGATGACAACTTTTTGCTTTTTGTTGTTCCTGGTCTATGCATCCTCAGCATGATTCTTTTGCAGGCTATGCTGATGACAGTTGCAGGGGGCTGGAGGTACTCGTTCAAGATGCTAAAGCAATGTAGCCTCGTTGTGCAGTGTGTGGTTGCCACAGCTAAGATTCATGTAGACATTTTGCTCCCAAAGCTTGCTTATAGACATCACTCAGAAGTTGGAGGAGTGGCCATGTTGCTCACTACCATAACGTTGATTGTTCAAGTTGCAGTTCCTGCGTGTCTCATGATTCTGAACTTGTTGCCTTCACGGCGGTCAGTGTGGACACAGGCAGAGGCGCTCGCACCTGTTGCAATCAAGGCTGAATTGAATCTGTCCATGCAAGACACTGCACCTCAGAGAACAGGATCCGTGCCTGATATCACAAGTAGCTCCAAGCATGATGGCCAAGCACAGACCACCTCTGCAGGAGATACCACAGAACCTCTACCACGAACATCCTTATCCTTGACACCTGCCACTGACAGAAGTAGAGGTTGGAAGCCAAAATTCACGGAGTCTCTGAGTGGAACTCTCACGCCTGGTGTCAACCGGCAGCCAACATTGAAGGGGTCTCTGAGTGGAACTCTCACGCCTAGTGTCAAGCAAGTGCTTGCCTTTGGGACGACACCACCACAGCCTGAGAATCAGGAGCCCAGCAGCAAGCAAGCTGACAAGAAGGGTCTGCCAGATCATTCGAACAAGAAGCACCAACCAAAATCGAGATGCAGCATCGTGTGTGGAGCGCCGGTTGCAGCTTTGCTGAAACTAACATGGAATGCACTTGTGTTGACATCTCCCTGCAGATCAGCAATGCCTGAGGAACAGCTACGGCATCGACTAGTAGGCACCTACTACTTCATGGACTGCTCGGGTCTGTATCTTATGTGTGCAGCAGTGCATGATCCCGTAGAGACCATCTGTGGACAGAGTATGGTACATGTGCGTTCTCAGTGCGCAGTTTTGAGCATACTTGTGGGAGGCTTGGACTTAGCTGCTCTGCATGCTTTTGTGGGTATGAATTACCGCATCAGGTTAACCATGCAAGAGGTCGTCTTTTTTGCTGTGGCCGCTTGCATTGGTGTTGCTTACGGTGCCCAACCAGAAATTATACGCGCAACCTCCGAGTTTTTCAAAGAACTGATCAAAGGTCCCTGGAGCCTCATCACTTTTTTGACAGCGTGTGCCATTTACCGGTTTGTGCTGGTCGTGCCTCTTGCAAACGCTTGCCCATTCTTCACGTGGCTCTTTGCCCTATGGTCACTTTCATGCCTTGCAATCGAGATGCCCATGTTTCTTACATGGTACCGGTATCAGAAGCGCGCCACTGATACCAATACCAGGTCTGCACGAAAATGGAATCCCAACTTGCGAGGAGTGCTGAAAGCGTTCAAGAAAAGCGTGTGGAAAAGTTCAGCAGTAGCTGATGGCAGCATAGTCAAGTCGGGACCATTTTCAAAATCTCCAAGAGTAGCAAAGGAGCGTGCCAAGAATTTGCTTCAGGTGCTGCCTGAGAGTGTCCGCAGATTCCCAGATGCAGAACCTCTGCTAACTGCCCTTGTTCAACTGGTTAAGGCCCTCCCTGAGCACCTGTATTTCCTTCATGTTGGAAGCTCCACTTCTGACGTTAAAAACTTCCTTCGCCTTGGTGAGCTTCCCTTAGGTGAGGAAGGTCTGGCACAAAGAACAAAGAGGCTTGCACGATTGCAAGGGATTCTTGATGCAGTTGCGCAAGATATGCTGCAAGAGGATGAGACTTGCAGAAAGGCCCACGTCCAGACCCAGAATTTGTTGAGTGAGGAAATTCGTCATAATCGTCTTTCGCAACAAGCAAGCATCCTTTTGCGCTCCAGCCACTTTAAACTTGGGTGCCTTTCAAGTCGTACGAATGTTATTCGTCGAGTGCTTTCTGACATGCCAGATTTCTTGCTTGTGCACTGGAGTGCATTGCTGAATTTAGACAGACTTCCAGAGCCAAGCAACGTTGATTACGTGGTTGATGCCAGAGTTGCATTTGAGCAGCATGGCTCGAATGCCATCGTTGTTTGCGTCGCACGGGTAACCTTCGGTGAACCTGATCCTGTTCAACAGCAAATGCTGGCCAGACAGATGCTCTCATTTGCAAACTGGTACCAAAGTAGGTGGGGTTCAGAAGTGGAGCCGTACTTTTGGATTGACTGCTGCTGCCTGCCAACACTTGGCACTCACCCTGAAGCTGCTCAATCAGCCTGTCGAAATACACAAGTGTGCGATACATTAGAGTCTCTGAGCACAATTAAAAAGACGCAGACAAGCCTAGAGCCCTTCACCATGGGGACCACCCTGCTACAGCTAGCAGATGATCCGTCCTTGACGTTCGGAACTTCCTTGAACAGCAAGCCGTATACCAAAATTTTCGATATCCCCGACAATCAAAAGCAAAAGATGCAAACACTTCTGGGTATAACCTCCCATGCATGGACTGAAGCAAGTGTTGATGCTTTGATACCATTAGCGTTCGCGGCATCAGATGCTGTCTTGTTCTGTGAGGACTCCGGGGATGACTCTGACAGTTGGGCACGCATGGGGCTCGCTCTTGCACATGCCTTCTCGCCAGCTGGCAGCCTAGTTTACTTTGTGGACAGGAAGATGTCTCGAGTGAAGCAAAAAAGTTTGAACAAGTTTTGGACGCCTGCTAATTTCATTGTACAGGACAAAGTGCCAGAACATGGCTCTAACGTTGCAAGTTTGCAGAACCTTCCTCATGGCCACCAGCTCGCAACATCTGATGTTCCTGAGGGCATGCAGATCAAAAGAGTAAAAGATGACATAGATCTCAACCGACAGGATGGAGCACCAGTTGGGTCCTTGAAGGCCAGCAAGGGAGTCAGTACTGAGCCACAAAATGACACTTTGAATCAATCACAGGACCATTGGGTGCCTGAAATCCAAATGTCAACGCACACGCTTCGCGATCCCACAGACTGGAACACAGTGTTTCTTCAGCATCCCAGGCGTGACAGAGCCCGCATTTTTCGTCTGACTGCCCTCTGCCTTGCGCAGCCTGCTACCCCATTGGCCAGCGGATTCATACGACCACCACTCCAGTTCAATGTTTCACCACTGCATGTTGTCCGGCTGCAAGCTCCCAAACGCCAAAAGCGAAAGGTGATGCGCCGTGGTCGTGCATTGGATCCATCACTAACTTCACCAGTGAGTTCCTCAGCACGTGCCGAAGCAAGCTCATCCTCCAGTGAGGACGATGGCAACGGGCAGAAGTCTGCAAGTCCACGAGCTGGCTCATGGCAGGCTAGGCACACCCATCATGACATCCCGTGGGTGGGCAGCGACCCCTTCACTCAGAAGCAGCAAGTGCCCGAGTGGGCTAATGGAGCAATGGACCTGTACTACGACTCAAATCTCAAACCAAAGAAGGGCGGCAGTTTATCCGGAGCAGCTGCTGCTCCAAGCTCCAAAACCTCAGCAACAAAGGCTGACACGGCTGCTTCAAGCTCTCAAAAGGCGAAGGCTGCAAGCCCAGGTCTCCCAGGTCCCAAAGCTGCATGGGGAGCAGGGAACAAAGTTCCCACCGCACCACTTTCAGCTTCGCAATCGCTTTTGCGGCGCACTGCTGAAGCGCGGCCAGACATTTCAGGCACTTCCCTGAAGCCTTTACCGGCAAGAGAAGCACCGCCACATCCTGAGCGCTTCCATGCCCTCTTTCGACCCTCGACTGTTCTCGTTGCTGGTGAGGGTTGCACTGCAGAGCAACTTCGTGGCGGGAGCCCTACGCATCATGGTCGAGATAATTGGAGCTCTAGTGGTGCAAGCCAGCAGGGTGAAAACCTGCCTTGTGGTGGAATGGCTGTCTTGTGTCATCCGCTCCTGCTGCGTCCTGGAGTTGTTCCTGACCAGCCCAGGGTGAAAGGCCTTTGTTTTGAGTTGATCGTTGAGGAGACAGATCCACGATGGCGAGATGGCCTTGCCATTGGCTTCACAGCGCAAGATCCCGATCAGTGGCCTGCTTCCAAACAGAAACCGCGTCATGCAACACAGATGCCGCGTTCATTTATATGTGGCTACACTGGAAGATGGCTTCTTGATGGGCGGATGGAGATGATTCGAGCATCGAAAGGCCTGGCGGCAACATGGGAGCCCTGGACACTCCGTGTTGGTGATGTTGTCACAGCAGTGCTTGCTGATGTTTTCCGTATCCTTGTGAATGGTCGGGTCGTGGCTGAACGCTCTGGTCCTGAATGCGGTCTTCCAGATCTCACTACTACGCCGATGTGGGGCATCATTGACCTGGATGGGGCATGTGTGAAGGTGCGAGTTGGAGCAAAGCGAGGCGTAATAGGTCGGCCTGCTGACATTCGAGAGATGGTGAGCAACAGCATGTCTCCACAGAGGTCTTAGACCATATCAGGTGTGCAGGTCCACCATGAGGTGAGCACCCACGTGAGGACTGCGTTGAGGGATATTATGAGCGCATTCTACTGGCAATCACCTTTTCACCGCTCTCCCCTCACGGGTAGATGTAGATGCTGGCCCCTTTTGGCACGGCTGCTTCACCTTTCACTTGTAGCATTATGGGCATTCCGCTTTGGACTGAAAGATGTCATCTGACGGCTGTTCTTGTATTCGCTCATGTTGGTAGCTCCAAGCTTTAGCTTGAAAATGACTTGTAGCTTCAGTGCCAGTCTTTCCTATCAAGCTGTAGACATTTTCGCTCAAGTTTGA
>Ga0247567_1000040_pt1 | contig 11831 bp, 16 predicted proteins | sample 15RmetaT_FD_190373 | JGI IMG/M metagenome (GOLD analysis project Ga0247567, IMG submission 190373) | Metatranscriptome of seawater microbial communities from Monterey Bay, California, United States - 15R (Metagenome Metatranscriptome) | ecosystem: Environmental > Aquatic > Marine > Coastal...
GCCGTATCATGGGACAGGCACCAGACGCAGACTTGTATGCTGGGCTTATCATGGAGGAGTACCTAGAGTGGGCCTACGAGATGGAGCACTTTACTGTAGAGCCTCAACTGAAAGAACTAGCTGACATGCTGTATGTGATCTACGGTTATGCTAATGCTAAGGGGTGGGACTTAGATGAAGCCCTACAACGTGTACATGCTAACAATGTAGGACGTTGTGTACAACCTGATGGTACTGTACAACGTCGTGATGATGGGAAGATTCTCAAGAACAAGAACTACCCTAAAGTTGACCTGAGTGATCTGGTATGAGCTACACTAACATAATCCCTGCATGGGTGTTAGTAGCAGATAGTGTAATCAACCAATACGACGATGGTAGGCTTGACTTTGAGAGAGCAGAGGCTAAGTTAATCTCTCTAGCAGTACCTAAGTCTACGATGAACCGACTATACGAAATCAAAGAACGGAAAGAGCAACAACAATGACATCGAACTACCTACCCACAGACTACCAAGCATTCATCCACACCAGCCGTTACGCACGTTGGCTAGAGGATGAGGGTCGTCGTGAAAGCTGGGGTGAAACTGTAAGCCGTTACATGGATAACCTTGTAGCACCAGTACTGACAGACGAGAAGGGTTGGGAGACCTACCACGCAATTGAGGATGCTATCCTTAACCTCAGTGTCATGCCCTCCATGCGGGCCTTGATGACTGCTGGTCCTGCCTTGGACCGTGACAACACTGCTGGCTACAACTGTTCCTACCTACCCGTAGATGACCCTAAGTCCTTCGATGAGGCTATGTTCATCCTCCTCTGTGGTACTGGTGTAGGCTTCTCCGTTGAACGTCAGTTCGTTACTAAGCTGCCAGAAGTACCTGAGTTGTTCGACAGTGAGACCACCATCGTAGTCAAGGATAGCAAGGAAGGTTGGGCTAAGTCTCTCCGTCAATTGATTGCACTCCTGTATAGTGGTGAGATTGCTAAGTGGGATGTATCCCGTGTACGTCCAGCAGGGGCTAAACTTAAGACCTTTGGTGGTCGTGCCTCAGGCCCAGCGCCATTGGTTGATCTGTTTAACTTTGTCATCCGTGTCTTCAAGGAGGCACAGGGACGTAAGCTGTCTTCCATTGAGTGTCATGACATCATGTGTAAGATTGGTGAGGTTGTTGTAGTCGGTGGTGTGCGTCGGTCTGCTATGATCTCTCTGTCTAACCTGAGTGATGACCGTATGCGTCATGCTAAGTCTGGTTCATGGTGGGATGGTAACCCCCAACGTGCCTTGGCTAATAACTCTGTATCTTATACTGAAAAGCCTGATGCCCTGTCCTTCATGCGTGAGTGGATGGCACTGGTAGAATCTGGGAGTGGTGAACGTGGTATCTTCAACCGTCAAGCAAGCATTAAGCAGGCTGAAAAGAATGGTCGCCGTGACCCTAACTTCGAGTTTGGTACTAACCCCTGTAGTGAAATCATTCTTCGTCCGTACCAGTTCTGCAATCTTACTGAGGTTGTGGTGCGTGCCTCTGATACAGTGGAAACACTGGAAGCAAAGGTCCGGCTGGCTACAATCCTTGGTACTATCCAGTCGTCGTACACAAAGTTCCCCTACCTGCGAAAGGTGTGGCAGCGTAATACAGAAGAAGAACGCCTGTTGGGTGTGTCACTCACGGGGATAATGGATAACCCCTTAATGACTACAAATAATAAAGGATTGGAGAGTACCCTTGAGCACCTTAAAGAAGTTGCCGTTGCTACTAATGCTGCTTGGGCTGAGCGCCTCGGTATCCCTGTTTCTACTGCTATCACTTGCGTTAAGCCCAGCGGTACTGTCTCCCAGCTTGTTGACTCTGCTAGTGGCATCCATGCTCGGCACTCAGCTTACTACATTCGTACTGTCCGTGGAGATAACAAAGACCCACTGACACAGTTCATGAAGGATCAGGGTATCCCTAATGAGCCTGACGTGTTTAAGCCAGACCAGACCACGGTGTTCTCCTTCCCCATGAAGGCACCTGAGAATGCTGTAGTCACATCCGACATGTCTGCTATTGAGCAGCTTAAGATGTGGTTGGAGTACCAACGAGCATGGTGTGAACACAAACCCTCAGTGACTATCAACGTTAAGAAGGATGAGTGGTTTGAGGTGGGAGCCTTTGTGTACCAGCACTTCGATGAAATGTCTGGTGTTTCGTTCCTGCCCTACAACGAGCACACCTATCAACAGGCACCATACCAAGAGGTAGGTAAGAGTGACTACGAGACAATGCTCTCTATCATGCCCAAGGCTATTGACTGGTCTAAGCTCTCAGAGTATGAGGTAGAGGACAACACAGCAGGAAGCCAGACACTAGCATGTTCTGGGGATAGCTGTGAGATTGTTGACTTGACGTAAACCTAACACCTGAGTATGTGTCTAAACTGCTCACTTAAATCCTCAACCAAGGAGATACTATGTACGTCCTTATAACCCGTAACCAATGCAACTTCTGTGACTCAGCTAAGGCCTTGCTTAAAGGGTCTAACGAATTGTACGTAGAGTACAATGTCCAAAGCCCTAGTTCTAGGTGGGTTCTTACCCTGATTAAACAGGCAGGACATACTACTGTCCCTCAAATCTTCTCTCACGACGGAACACATGTGGGTGGGTACACAGAACTAAAGGAATTGCTAGATGTCAGCAGTACGTAAGAAGTTTAGTCGGGGTCTCTACGAGGCCTATGACGCACCAGCCCGTAATACCCTAGTATTTTACTTGGAGAGCAAGGGCCACACTGTAGTCAACAACGAAGAGAACTATGGCGTTGATGTAGTCACTCAGAAGAATGGGTTTACGTACTACAACGAAGCAGAAGTTAAGACAGCTTGGAAGGGTGACTGGCCGACACACTGGACAGAGGTTCGTATCCCTGAGCGTAAGCAACGTCTACTGGACAAACACAAGGCAGACGAGAAGAGTGTCCTAAACTTCTACATCTTTCGTCCTGACTTCAAACAGGCATGGCGCATCAAGGACACACTCCTCACCAAGGACAGCCTCAAGGAAGCTAAGGGACGGTACATCCAGAAGGGTGAACTGTTCTTCCACATCCCCTACACTCAAGCAGAGTTGGTTACCTTATGATTCAGGGTGACTTGTTTCCTGTTCTACCTATCTCTGAACCAGAGCAAGGTAAGGTATGCTCATACTGTGGAATCAAGAAAGACTTAAATCACTTTGGTAAACAAGCTACTGCCAAAGATAAGAAAGATCACAGGTGCAATAAGTGCAAGAGGGAACAGAGCCAGCTTAGGGATAGACTAAGGAAGACTGCCCCTGAGAAACCTCCTGTTTGCGACTGCTGTTCTAGAGAGTACCACTTAATGTGTTTAGACCACGATCATCTTACGAACAGGTTTAGAGGCTGGCTATGCCATAAGTGCAACTCAGGTATAGGTCACCTAGGGGATACCATAGAGGGTCTTGAAAACGCACTAGCCTATTTAAGGAAGCACAATGAACGATAAAGAACCACCCAAGAAACAATCACGTACACGTCGTAAGACAAACTACAAGGGTGCTGCTGCCAAACCTACCTCTGGTATTACACCACGTACACCTAAACAGAAGGAACTCATTGAGGCTATCAAGAGTAGCAAACAGGTTCTCATCCTAGGCCCTGCTGGTACAGGTAAGACTTACGTGACAGCTACCTGTGCTGCTGATCTGTACACCCTCAAAGAGATCGACAAGATTGTCATCACTCGTCCTCATGTAGCTGTAGGTAAGGATATTGGGTTTCTCCCAGGCACCCTAGAGGAGAAGGCACAGCCGTGGGCATTACCTGTACTTGATGTACTCACTAAGCACCTAGGTAAGGGTGCTGTAGACACAGGCCTCAAGGCAGGTAACATTGAGGTTGCTACACTGGCGCTAATGCGGGGACGTAGCTTTGATAATGCCTTCATCATTGTAGACGAGGCACAGAACATCGAAGTCCCTGAGATTAAGATGCTCTTGACACGTGTGGGCGAAGGCTCTACCATCGTTCTCAACGGTGACATTCAGCAGTCAGACTTGAAAACTACCTCAGGCCTGTCTAAAGTTATCCACTTAGCCAAGAAACACATGCTTAATGTACCTGTCGTTGAGTTTGGTGTGGAAGACATTGTACGTAGTGGTATCTGTGCTGAGTGGGTGAAAGTATTTCTTAAGGAGAAGCTATGACAGACCCCGTGAATAACCCCTCACACTACGGTGACGGTAAGATAGAGTGCATTGACTACATGAAAGACAACATGGATGTCCTGATGTTCTTTGGTTACCTAGAGGGGAACTGTAAGAAATACCTCCACCGTTATCGGTACAAGGGCAAACCCGTGGAGGACTTAAAGAAAGCCCGATGGTACCTAGACCGACTGATCACAGAAATGGAGGCGAATGACTAATATGTTTACAGCCCTGATCCTAGCATGTAACGTTAACCTTACTGAGTGCCGTACCCTAATGCACCCCTACGCATTTCAAGATAAAGATATGTGTATGAACGCATTGGGTGAGGGGATTGTTGTAGCAGAACGACAAGGCCTGTACGTTAAAGACTACCTCTGCCACAAGTGGGATGAACAGACCTAATAGCCTTAATGGGCTTCGCACTAAGTGATCTAAAAGAAAAGCCCCCTTGGATTTCTCCTTGGGGCCTTCTGCTTATTTCTTCTTTGTCATTGGTTTCTTCTTGGTAGCTGGCTTCTTAGTTGTAGCCCCTTTACCGTATGACATCTTCTTACCGTTCTTCATTGGCATTATTTCTTACTCCTTTTCTTTGCAGTCTTAGCTGCCTGTTTGAAAGCCTTGGCAGTAGGAGCACCCTTAGCACCGGGCTTCCTCATCTTCTCTCCACTGCCAGCCGCAATACGTTTACGCTTGGCATGAATGTTTGCATATAGTCCTTTAGCCATCTTGGCTCTCCTTCTTTGCTACAGCCTTACAGACTTCTATAAACTCTTCTTGGCTGTACTGCTGTTTCATCATGTTTACTTTTCTAACTACCAGTTGAATGTTATTCTTGGTGTAGCCTAAGCTATTATCAATACGGTCTATTGAAGCAGGGGCTTTATCTGAGTGACCCCACTCAGGAAACACAATACTCCACCCAGTTAAAGCACATACGCTTCCTTGGCCTTCCATAACGTCAGCCACATCGTCTATGCTCACTGACCAATCAATCCCTCGTGTTTCGGCTCCGGACATAAACTTGTTAAACCAAGATACTCTTACACCCCTATGCCAGCCCCTATGGGAGTTGTCAGTGTTTCTGTTTGAACACTTCTTACAAACCTTACCAAGACGTAGGGATTCTTCTGCGTAGTTTTTGCGGAGGTAACTTTGACTTTCTCCGCACTGAGGACATTCTTTATAGAATCTCCCGTCTTCACCTTTGGTAACCATTGTTTCTCCTTTCGGTTATTGAAAGAAGTATATCAGGTATTACCATTTAAGGCAAGTCACCACTTTGTTTTATTGGCCCAATATGCGGCACTCATCTTACCCTTAGCAATGTTCTTGGCATGACGTGCCTTAAAGGCCTTGTTACGAGCAGTGCCATCGGGGCTACCCTTGACACCCTTCTGGCCGAAGCGGATAGTCTTGATCTTGTCCCCCTCTTTAGCCACAACTACGTGTGACTTAGTAGCGTGGTTAGGTGTAGCCTTGGGTTTGTTGTAGCCAGAGACACCAGCACGTTCTAGTCGTGGGTCTTTCTTACTCTTAGTCACGGCCTTCCTCCATCATCTGCCTAATAGCCTTAATGTTCTCGTCGATACGTGCATTGAGGATTGACAGGGCGAGTGTAGTCTCCTCAAGTTTAACGATACGTACCTCGTGACGAGCAATCTCCTTGACGTTAGCCTCTACATTACTGTCAAGATTTGACATGTACCACACAACAGCCACTGTCTGACAGACTACAGCAAAGATTAGTGTGACTGGTACGGACTTAGAGAGGTGCCAAGAGTTGTTATCCACGGTATCTACCCATTGTTATTAGTTTTAAGAAGCCTCTCCACATTTCCTGAGGAGAAGGGAGTATCCATCCAAGGATCAGAAGAAGAATAACCCAAGCTGGGATATCCTGATTACTTACGTTGAGACTGCCGACAGAGCCACTGGGAGCCACCCCTGAGTTCACAGTCTCAGCCTTGATGATGTCACCTACCTGAGCACCAGTCTGGTTGTTCTCAGCCCCTGCCTGTACGTTAGCTGCTACGTTAGGACCACCCCCACCTAGGAGGGAGAGAGGACTGAGACAACCACCAAGGAGCAGGACTAGAGTGAGGGCTACAAGAAGTCTCATAGCTCACTCACCTGCTGCTCTAATCTGAGAAGCGATTGTTTTAGCCCGGTTACCTACCTGACGGGCGTACTTGCTGTTCTCAATAACCTGTGCCGCCTCCTCATACTTACCCTCCTCAAGGAGTTTGAGAGTATTAGGCCAACCCTTCCGCAGATCACCCATATTGAAGGTCATGTCAATAAGGGCTAGTTTACCTGTCTCATTCATTGTTTCGTATGCTGGGTACTGTTCAGCTATACGGGCATGTTTCTCGTAGTCTTCCTCAAACAGTCTCTGTACTTCCCCCTCAGGCATAGGGTTACTCTCTGAGTACTGAGCAAACTCCCCTTTACTAGAACCGTCTCCAATAAGGTGGCCGATACCGATTGTCCAGAAACCCCTACTGTCTTTGTAAGGGTAGGGTTTGAAGCCCTCGTGCAGCTTTAACTGGTCTACAGCTAGACTACGTAAGTCACCTGTAGGAGGGGTAGTGGTCTTAGGTTCTGGAGTCTCTATGGCTTCACCGAAGGATGAGAAGTCTAGGGGTTTTACCGTAGCCTCACCCTCCTCTGTGAAGTCGAGAGGTTTATCTAGGATGGCTGTACGTGTAGCTGCGTCCAACACACCAGTACGGGGTAACCCCGCCTCACCCTGAAATGTCTGGATAGCTAGTTCAGTCTTGACCCCGAAGGCTCCATCTACCTCACCAACCTCTTGAATGCCTCTATCAGCTAGGGCCTGTTGTATCTCAGTTACCTGAGGCCCTGTGTCCCCCCGCTTAGGGAGAGATGGAGTGTTTTCAACTTCTTCACCAAACTTAGAAAAATCTAGGCCTGCCATACTACCCTCCTCTCTGAGTGGTCTTGCGTATGACACGACCATCAGAAGGATTAATAAAGTAACTACCAATTTCAAGGCGATCAAACTCCTCTTCTGATGTTACACTAAAGGCTGTGTCTGAGGTTGTACCCTGTGCAGGGAGAGTACTCTGTGTGATTGCACCCTGTACACTGTCTACAACCTCACTAGCAAGGGCCTGAGACTCAGGTGCAGGTGCTGGGCTGGGTGACCCACGGAACAAAACAGTAGCAGAGCTATACTTCTCCTCCAAGGCTGTGAGGTTACGGAGCTTGGTGTCGATCAGACGCATGTTATTCGAGAGCTTAGCAATGGCCTCGAAGTTAGTACCCAGCATGTCACTCAGGAAGTACGTCTGACCCTTAACATTGACAGAAGCAGCAGGGTTAGCGCCATTGACTGTAACCTTAGGAAGCCTGAGGAACGCCTCAAGGCCACCAGCAGCCTCAACCTTACTACGCATGTCGTTCCAAGCAGCCTCACCGCCTACAAGGCTGGAAGCATTGGCAGTAATCAGTTCATTGTTTAGCTGTAGTTGACCGTCTGGGTTAACAACGACCATCCCGCCACGACCCATACCAGAGTTAACCCGCTGGTTCAGTTCATTGTCGTTACGGATACGTTCAGCAGCTAGGGCTTGTTGTAGTGCATCGTTAGTCTGGGCTGCGTTAAGGGGGTCTGTACGGTACACAGCATCAAGGTTACCGAGGACACCATTGTTAGCAAACTTGTTGAGTAGTTTTTCACCAAGGATATACTCGTCACTCTGGGAGGCTACAGCACTGGCGGTAACATTCATGGTCTTGATCCACGAGTTACGTGCAGTCTCAGACTGGATGATGTTGGTAGGGTTAGCTGAGCCAGTCAAGTCAGAGAAGTTGTTGACTACGTTCTCGTAAGCCGCAGGGTCTTTACTGACTGAGGGGATTTCCATGAGGGCAGGGTTAGAACCTGTAGTCTCAGGGTTAGTACTGGGCCGTGTGTCATTACCGAAGAAGTTGTCTAGCTCCATGTCAGGTGCAGGAGCATCCCAGATTTTATCCAAGGCGTTGACGAAGCTCTCACCCTCAGCACCTAGCTGGTCCTTGAGGATTTCAGAGAACTTCTCAGGGTTGGTTTTAACCAAGGCACGAACAGTAGCGATAGTAGCAGGGTTGAAGTCAGCCTGTTGTAGGGCTACCTGTACAGCATCAAGCTGAACATCAAGTTGGTCCTGAGACACACCCTTACCAATGTCATCCAGCAGACCAAACATCTGGTCTTGGATAGCCTTAACTTGTGTGTTAGAGCCGAAGGCTGCATACTTAGAGGAGATAAGGGCACGGGTCTGTAGTACAGCATTGTCGTACTCAGCCTTGGTGACAATGCCATCCTGACGAATGCGTTCAACCTGACCAGCCAGAAGGCGGAAGTCAGACTGAATAGAGTCTACGATAGGGGATACTTGGATAGGTTTGCCAGCAGCAATACGTGCCCTCTCAAGTTCGACACCCTGATTGAGTAGTGTGATCTCATTAAGCTGCTCGAAGACAGCAGTCTCTACTTGCTCAGGTGTGAAGTTAGGATTGCCTGAACGGATAGCAGCAGACAGGGCTACACCAGCCTCACTGGCAAGTACTTGTTGATCCTGATAGTCTTCCTCACTCTCATAACCGAATGCTTCGAAGGGTTCACCTGTGATGCCCTCATACACAGACTTGAGGTCTTCTGGTAGGTCACCCGCCCCTGAGCTTAGGAAGGTACGTACACCCTCACGGGCTAAGGCAGCACCATTACGGCCCTGTTCGTTAAGTTGAGTAGCCTTGTCGAGGGTAAGACCTAGGGCTGCTGTGTTGGCTTGCTTAGCACGGGCTGCACTACCCTCTGAGCTACTACGTTGAGTGGCACGTAGGAAGTCTGAACCTGCATCAGCGATAGCAGCCAGTGGGCTGAACTGTTCAGGTGCTCGAATAGGAGCCTCGGACTGGATTTGGGTCTCTAGTTTAGGACTGAAAATTGACATAGTTCTCTACTCTGTTGTCTGTAGGAGTTGTTCAGCCTCAAACTCACGACCCATACGTCTAAGTTGTTCTACACGTTCATGGGTAGTGGTGTTGGAGAAGCCTCTCATAACCTGTTCCTGTAAGTCACGGCGTTGTTCTGGTGTTAGCCCAGTGAAACGACTGACAGATAGCTTGATACTCTCCATATGCTCTGAGGCAAGCTCTGGGTCTCTGTCGTTTACTGCCCTCCAGAAGGAGTTGATACGGTTATCAATCTCTTTAGAGTACTGACGGTACACTCGGTTAGAATTGTAGATGACATCCTTGGCGTCGTAGACCTGTTGTACTTCCTCTAGGGGTACACCAGCCAGTACAAACAAAGCGTCGATATCGTTGAACCTAGCGTCTACTTCATTACCTGTACGTGAGGAGTAGATGTTGTGTTGGTAGATACCGTAAGCCTTGCTGATGTTGTCTACAAACTTGAAGCTACGGAAGAGTTCCATAGACTTCTCTGTGATTAGGATTTCATCACCCCGTTTGATGGCACCCAGTGTCTGAGCAAAGTCAACTAGAGCACCACCAGCCTTGCCACCACCAGCACCGCCAGCAATCTCAAGGACAGTGGCGTCACGGTAGTTACGGAAGGTATCGACTACACCATCCCCAAGGGACAGGCGACTAGCAGCGGACACCTCAGGGGCTGCATCACCCACCAGAGTGTCACCAGCCCATGCAAACAGAGCATCCACAGGGCCGTTCTTGATTAGGCGGTAGGAGTCTGAACCAGCCTCAATCTGGAAGTCTTCTGGTAGGAAGGCGTTTAGACCCTCGGCCATGGGAGAGGCTAGACGTGTAGCTCCCACACCAGTCATACCCCAGAAGGGGCCGATCATAACTGCCAGCTTCATACGTTCAGCAGGAGTAAGGCTCTTGCCTACAAATACAGCCTCAAAGGAACGAAGCATGTAGCTGTAGAACTGTGTAGGTACACGGAGAAGACCCTGCTGGGCCATACCACGGCTCATGTTGGTCATCTGTAGGGTGTAGGCCTGTTCCTTGTTGGACACCCAAGTACGTCCCTCCTCACTGAGGATCGACTTGCCCTTGTTCTCAGCCTTCCACTTACGGACAGCAGCACCAAAACCTGACACACGGGAGATTTGCTCACCCTTGTTGAAGAAGAAAAGCCCAGCGCCTTTGCTCTTCTCCCAAGCCTTACCTACCGAGTTACCAACAGCACGGGCTGCGGGTCTACGTCCACGAGCCACGGAGTTAGAGGGTGCTTGGAAACCATCTACGTAGTTAGTAGGGTCTACCTCATACCGTGCCATGTCGATAAACAACTGACGTATTTCAACCATCTCAGCCTTAGTGTAGCCGTTGTGCTTACCTAGGCGTTCCATGACGATGTCGAGTTCCTTACCCTCTAGCTTAAGGGACTGCATGAGGATACGACCCATGTTCATGCCCTGTAGACCATCGTCCAAGCCTGCCATAGCTACAATGTTCATGGAGTGGGCAGACTGCAATAGCAACTGGAAGGGGTCACCAAAGAAGGTGGAGATAAACCCGAAGTTGTTCACCGCATGTGCGGGGTTACTTGGGTTGAACTTCACACCGATGGTGTCATAGACTACATTAGAGAGGTCTTGGGCGAGGTTGGTAATCCACCTGTCACCCCAACCATCAGCACCATTACGTAGTTCAGTAATACGTTTACGTTCTAGGAGTGTCTTGACTACAGGATTACGGGAGTCTGTAGGTAGCAGGCTCTCCATGTTACGGTAGAACTTACGGTAGTCTGTGTCGGAGCTATCAGGGTCTACCATCTGCTTAACCTTCTTACCTAACGAAACCTCTACGGCTTGGTTGTAGGTAGAGAAGGCGAGCCTACGGCCCTCAGTGTTAGCCTGATTAAGGATACCATTGATGGGGTTGTCGTTTACTGTAGACTTTCCACCAAAGTGCGTAAGGGGTGCATCATTACGACGATTAGAGTAAAGAGCAAACTCGTCAAGAGAAGCGTTAGGAACAAACACATCACTTGACGCACCAGTAAAGACTTGTTCATCCCGCACCTTAGAGGAGAATTGTAGACCATCAGCAGAGAAGTCTAGACCAGCCTGCTGAGCAAACTCTTCAAAGTCAGCTACAGAGGTAAGGGAGGGGTTCCACTTGTTGTTAGCCTTGACTACATCGTCAGTTAAGTTACCTGCCTTGATGCTACGGTAGATGTTATCCATCTGTTTAGCAGCAAGACTAGCACTCTTAGTGGAGCTTGCAGACAGGGCTACCTTGAGGGGTTTGTTGTTCACGTCAAGCAGGACCACAAAGTCTGTAGCCTCAGGGTTGATACGAGGACCACCAGCATTGTAACCCAACGCATCACTAGGGTCGAGTGGACGTACAACATCAGTGTCTACAACATACGAAGTACCACCTACCTCAATGTCAATCTTGAAGATGTTAGCCATAGGGCCATCATACTCTGACTTATACAGACGTGCCCCTGTCTGGGCATCAATGAAGGAGGTAACACTCTCAGGTATGCTGTCTACTTGCTTACCTGCTGTGTAACGAACATCACCACCAATGTTGACAGAGATACGACGGTAACCCTCGGAGTGCATACGACGGATCATAGACGTAGCACGTAGGTGATAAGTGTGATCAGC
>Ga0247567_1000046_pt1 | contig 11426 bp, 1 predicted proteins | sample 15RmetaT_FD_190373 | JGI IMG/M metagenome (GOLD analysis project Ga0247567, IMG submission 190373) | Metatranscriptome of seawater microbial communities from Monterey Bay, California, United States - 15R (Metagenome Metatranscriptome) | ecosystem: Environmental > Aquatic > Marine > Coastal...
CAGCGCTTTGCTTGCAGCACACAGAAGTCAAACGGGAACTCAGCTTAAGCAAACAAGGTTCCTATAACCTCTAGCGAACGGCATGTTTCCTGCAGAGTCCACCAGAGGTAACAGTGGTATTTGTGATACAAGATACTCAGCCTCTGCACTTTCCGCAAAAGCATACACCAACAGGACTGCACTCACAAAGGGAGGCAGCTATTTGCTAAGAATCCAGGTCAGGCAGTGTAAAGAAGAGTTCGGCGGGACATAGAATTGTGCAGGTGCTGTGACATGAATGAGAGGAGTGATACATGACCATGCAACTGCATTGTCAATAGATAGGTGTGCCTACATGTTTGTTGCGACAAGCGCACTAAACTATGCTTGCCAAGGGTCCATCACAATGCGGAGAAAGCTGCTCAGTTCTGGGTGACACACTCGAGTAGCAGCTGTACTCCACTCCAGCATCCGAACCAGTGCCTGCAACAGTATACCCACCTTCTCTGCATCAAGGTGCTCTGGGGGCTGTTCGAGATTCATATCGCTCCCAGCAACCTGTGTCGTAGATTGCTCTGTGGCTTCTCCTGGGGCAAGTGTGAGCAACAGCCACTTCATAGCATTGTCCACATCTGGATCGAACACACCTTCTATCTCAGTGTTGTATAGGCCTCCGCCAATGACGCGTGAGACGGTCTGCAGCCGTTGCTTCATGAAATCCCTTGAGACGGCGGCTGCTGGCTTGCAGTGATCCAGGTCATTGCATAAACCGTCGTAGAGGCGCCGAATGCTGTCTCTGTAGAGTTCTCGCCCACGAGCAACCAATGGCGTGTTCAAATGAGGATTCTGAGCTTGAGGGTGTTCTGCAGGAAGATCCCGAGGACAGATGAGCACAAGGAAGTCGCTGCGCTCATTCCCATGCTGCACAATTGGGACGACGTCAGGTTCCATCCAATGAATAAGCAAGTCGCCAGTGCGTGGCATCTCTGGTGGTGTTTCTAGCGTCGCGATCAGTGATGCGTCCAAAGCTTTCGACTTCTTGTAATGTTCCACTTGCAACAAGGACACATGGAGCTGGTCACACAACATCCGCTCACTTTGGAACAGGTTCGAGAACACACTACATTCTCTACGCAGAGCGAAAGCATACTTCTGCAGCAATTGGAGCGGTATCTTCGAATCCTGTGTCGCTGATTCACTGTATCCTAGTGCCCCTTCCCATGCTTGACGTCGAAGCCCCTGCTGAATCTCGTGTCCAATTCGTGCTGGCAATGTAGCACCATCAACAGGAGCTTGTGCCTGGCCAGGTGTAGGCTTGGTGTTGTTAACCTCAAAGTGACAAGCTTTTTTGAGGTCAGTCACTGCGACGAGGAGGGAAAAGAAAGCATATATGAGATGTTGCGGATCAGGCTCCTCAGGGAGGTCATGTCGCACCCTCAAAACTTCTTCCAATCCCTCTCGCAAGAGAGCCTGCAACTGGGTGTGGTCGTGTCCACCTACGTGGACTGCAATCTTCATCACCTCTTGCACTTCCTTCAGATAGATGCTAAGGTCCTCTTGCACTGTTCGCGCTTCTTGGGGTATCCACATTGTGCTGAAAGTTAATGGAGGCGGTGCCTTTGAGCGTCTCAAGAAGGTGCGAAAAACAGGAGAGTCTGTTGGAGGACAAATGCCATCTGCAAAGGCCCGTGGTCCGCGGTATTTCTCATGGGGCTCCTGCTTGTCCGGTGAAGCAATCTTGCCTGCCTGTGGCATTTGCAAGCGCCACCATTTCAGCTTGAGAATGCAGAACTGCACATAGAACCATGGGACAAGGTGCACACATCTTGCCATGCGAACCTCAGCTTCTTGAAGCAAACGACCGGCCAGTTCCAGTCTGCCAAGCTCAATCTGAACGCGAGCTAGAATCAGCTCGCAGTGGAATCGCAGAGGCATGAGCTCCAGGTAGATGTTCGGTGGCTCTCGAGAATCACTCTCGAGCCTCTGTCGGAAGACGCACTTCCATGGTGGTAGAGGCAACAATGGCAGATTATGTGTCTCCTTGCTGTCATCGCCCCTGCCAATGTGCAGAAGAAAGTTCATGTCTCGCGGTTGCAAATCGAAGCACTGTGCCTCAAGTAGCTCGTCCAGGTCATGCATACATTGGGAGAGCATATCTGCAACGTGACTCTTTGGCAGCAATGCACGCTCGGCTCCTTTCATGCTATCCTGCAGGTCCTTTGCAATAGGAGAGGTGATGACACGATTCTGCGCTTCAAGTAGCATCTGTACGTTAGGATCTGAAACCTTCCCAGGCATCGGCACTGGTGCAACCTGTCCCGACTGCTCTGACATGACCGATGCTGGCTTGCCAGAGAGCCGAATATCTGCAAATGCAGGATTCTGTTCCTGCAGCAAGCATAACAGCATCGACGCAAGCACTGCACTGACAGTTGGGGTCGGCAGGTTCTTCCGTGCGATGTTCACACATTGCTCCGCAGTCGGTACTGCACCAATCCGTTTTTCTCCATGGTTTTCAAGAAGCCTCCCATTCAGGCTGTCAACCCTGACCCTCGTAGCCAGCAGATCGATGCGGGATAGCTCATCATGAGCCTCACTACACTCTTTTAAACCTTGCTCGATGTGCTCCTCAGCAGCTGCAAGTCGCCCTTGACTGGCAAGAAGTTGAACAATGCGTCGGCGAAGTGCCATCCATGATTTCATACCTGGGTGTGTCCGGAGTTTCAGATCTTTGCCACCAGCTCCAATGCTGCAATCTGTGCCCGTCCTCACACCCGTGGAAGCGAGAAGACGTACAAAGTGCATTGCGTACATGACCTCCAAAATTGCTCGTTCCAGGTCCCCACGTAGCTCAGCAACCCTGGAAAGCAGCATCCGGGCATCCACACAGAGGTCACTCTCTTCCTGAGTGAGTGGCGAGGCTGGATCGAGCATGGGTGCATCAGAACCTTGATCTTTCTCTTTTGATCCACCATTGCTCTCGACCTCCACTGCATTCTCCGTCGCTTTGGAATTGCACAAGTGCTCTTGCTGGAGGCTGTGGAGCGCCGCGGACCATGTATCCAGATCATCGGCATTCCCAGTAACATCTTTCCACAGATCTCGAAGTTTTGTTTCCGCATCCACGAGCCACATCTTGCGATCAGTCTCCTCTTGGTCATTCACCTTGGAGAAGACACGCCCATTGGTGCATGCACATACAATGAACTCAAGCTGCGCAAACCGATAGACCAGGCTGTTGTGCCTGGCCAATCGAGCGTCCGGCATATCAGCTACATTTTCAGCTGTAAATGCAAGCGCTATCAATTGTCCCACAGCCTGCTTGTTCACTTCCGAAAATGGAGGTTCATCACAGCGGAAAGGTGTATGACCTTGGGCTTCTTGCACTTCAACAAGCAGTTGATCCAACACTTCACCACCTAAGAGAGAAGGCGGTTCGCTTGGTGCCCCGTAGCCACGGGCCACTGCATGGAGAGACAACCATGCTGATGTCAGTTGTTGTGTTTTGATGAGACATCGGGCTGTCATCAATCCACCTCGAATAGTGAAAGTCCTGTTGCGGCAAACATCTGCTGCAACATAGCTATACAGGCTGCACATTGGAATGCACCGTGCTGTTTGATAGTCTGCCATGTGGAGGGTATTGTAGAAGAAGGACAGGGTGTCAAGAAATGTCAAGCCATCAAGCCCACCATGAACTGAGCTTGGAGGTAACAGCCCATTGAACTCACGAAGCCCAAAGAAGATCTCCCGCATTCGGTACTTGTCTGGTGCGAAGGAGACACGAGGAAACACCGGTCTGTGTCTACTGCCCGGGTCTTCAAGTGGATGCGGCAGAGTTGCTGCCAGGACTGCTTCGACAATTTCTGACGCAAAGAGCGCTGCATTCAGATGGGCTCTGGAATGATCTGGCATGGTCATTTGCGCGTGTTTCCTCAGGATCGTCAAGCTCAGCAACATCAGCTGTGCCCGAGCTGACGACGTTGGTGGCACCACAGCAGTCTCAACGCATTTTTGCCAATTCTTGATGGCATACACATACTGGAATGCAGCATCGACGGCATCACTCCATGAAGTTCGGGCTCCTGCAATATCACCCTCCAACCACTGAAGGTTGCCCAGCTCGTGCAACGCTTGGACAACCTGATCGATCAACTGGCGTTTCCTCAATAACTCAACTGACTTCCGGTACAAGGCGATGAGCGAAATGGACTTCAGCTTGAGTTGGCGCTCTGCTCCCACTTTTTCCCATGCAGGTAAGGTTCCTCGTTTAACCCCTGTGTTGTAGATCCTGCGCTCATCCAAGAAGCTTGCCAGGTGAATCCGACTCAAGCGTAATTGCTCCATTGCAGCCGGCACTGCTCGGCTTGCTAGTGAAAGCGACGCTTCCAAAGTCTTCAAGAAGAGTTCCCAGGCTTCTCTTAGGGTCTTTTGCCGCTTCAAGATGCCCTCATAATATTCCTTTCGCCTGTTGTAGAGCTTCTCTGGCTCACTCTGCTCTTTTTTGAGTGTCAATTGCCTCAGAAGCCTTCGGTTATTGGTAGCTAGCTTCTTCTGTTCAATGTCATACTCCTTCTTTGAATCCTGAAGGTAGCGCTCCGTGTTTGCAATGGAACGGGCTGACAAGGCACACACCTCATGCTGAGCGCCAATGGCTAGTGGTATAAACGTCGTGGCAAACATAGAGCAGGTTGCCTCATTGAAGCGTCTGCTCAGTCGGATCACAACTGTCCACCTGCGCATCTGGTAAAGGCACAAGACAGCGAATGCCACAAGCTTCCCGATGCTGACAATGTCGAGCTCAGGCATTTTCTCGAACCAGATTTCATGAAGCTCCTCATCAGCAGCTTCCATTGCTTTGGAGGCGTCTCTTGCCACTCGAATCACTCGAGCTTCTTCTATTCTTTCTTTATCTTCAATAGCTTGTGCAGGGCCCTCTTCTGCAGATGCTGAAGCGTTTACCTCAGATCGCTTCAGAGTTCCGCCCTTCGGAGCACGCACGTGCACTTCTGAATTGCTGCGCTGCAGCTTCAACAGGTTATCAACGGCAAGATGTGCAAGAATGGCGAGATTCAGCCACATGTCATTATCGGGCTCCACGGTTTGAGACTTGTCCATCGGGATGCGCGAGGGATCATCGGGCTCTCGTGAAGCAGCTTCAGTGGCAGGAGGTGCAGTTGCATCAATATCCTGTGGGTCTGCTTTTCCAGTGCGAGGAACACACTCACTCGGTGTTGGTGCAACAATGAGCAGTGCGTTGAGGGCGGCGACCAGCACAGTTTGTAGAAGTTGAAGTCGCTCTTTGGCACTGGAATACACAGCTGCACGGGCAAGGATAGGCAGCAGTTTCTGCAACATTACAAAACCTTGCTTACGGCTCTCTTGATTCTCTGCCTCCTTCGTAGCCCAATCATCAGGTTTCTTTTCATCATCAGACCCTTGTTTTTCAGGTGCCAAGTCACCATCTTGTCCGAGCGATGTGCTGGATGCTCCCAGATTGTCGTCATCCTGAGCCAGGTCGGGTACACAGATCTGCTGTAGGTCATAGAACTTGAACCGAGTGATGTCGTGCCAGTGGAACTTCAGTCCGCATATATTGCGAAGCAATGGTTTTGCCTGCAGAAGTTCGAGCTGTGCCAAAGCCTCGCAGTCTCCATCCTTTTCCATCACCCTCATCGGTTCTTCCTTTTGCGCTGGTGGTGCAACAGTCACCTCAGCTTTTTGTGCATCATCAGGTTGGATTGTCTTCTCTGTAGGGCCAGCACCAGCATTGTTCTCCGTCTCGGCCTCCTGCTCTCCTGTGTTCTCTTGTTTAGACTCTTCCATCTGCACACGATGAAGGGGCATTGCCCGAAGCATGAAGCTGTGGTCAATGAACTTTTGGCGACTGGCTTCCAAGAACTCGGTCAGTGTCTGGTGCAATGGGTGCTTGGCCAGCACCTCACTTACAGCATCTCCCACTGTTCCAACATCCTGAACACGAGAAGCAGCGCACTGCAGCAATGTGAGAGCATGTGGCTGCCTGATCCCATCACTGCTAACTATCAACTGTGATGCATCCTTGGCTGCTTTTGCGTGGTTCCCATCTGCAAGGTCTTTCAAGAAGGCCATAAGTTTTTCTCGCGATGCTTGCTGTTTGAGAACCACTGCAGCCTTCTTCTCGGCATGTGAGAAAACTTGGCTTCCAAGCAATGCAAGTTCCACAGAAAAGTCAAACACCAGCGAGTCTGTTTCTTTCTGGGATTTCTCTTCGGCCTGCTCGTCTGCCTCATAACGTTCAGGATGATCACTCTCGAGCTGCTTTGTAAAGACAGTAACTTGTTTTAGCTGCATGCACATCACGGCGCACTGGTGCAGCAAGTAGACTGCAGTGCTTCGAATCTGCGAGTGCCATGCACTTGCATGCGTATGTGGCTGGAAAGCCTCCAGGCATGCAGTGCACTTGGAAACCAACGTGAACAGTTGGCGTGGTTTTGTTCGGAACTGCAATAATTTGGAGACTAGGTGCAAGGTCAGGGAGCAGGCCTGGAAGACTATGTGGCTGTTTCCTGCACGATAAGCACAATCTAGCGCCATGAGGCACTCATTAGCACTCTGCAACTTCGTCTGCTGGGCAACCCTGGTCGAGGGGAAATCAGCGTTGCCACGGACAGTCTCCTCGCCATTCTTGAGGAGCGCAAGCTCTGCGAAGGCAGCAAGAATAGCAGGCGGCAGTCGGTCAGCCACATCCAGTCGAAGCTTGCAAGCTTGCAAACCTGTCGATCCCGACCTCTCTGCATGCAACGATGGTTCACAGAAGCTCTCAAACAGCGCCCTCCACGCTTGCTTCCAGATAGTCGCACATGTGGGACCACAACTGAGCGCAGCCTTGCAAAGCTCAATGCGAAGCATTGGTAATGGCAAAGGATGATATGAACCAACCGGAGGGCTTGTCTCGCTTACCTTGGATGCAGCTGGGCATGAAGCTTCAAAGCCTTCATAGTACATAGAGGCAAAACTGTAGTTGGTGTTAGGCTTCAGCCCGGAGATCTCAATGAAGTCATAGCCCATCCGCCTGATGCCAGTTCCAGGCAACTCACAATGCTGGGTTGAAACCTCCGTGCCCGCACCAGCAGCCTTGGAGTAAATTGCGCACGTCAATAGTGTATTTGATGCAGAACGAGCCCCAAGCTTCTGGGAATGGTGAGCTTCATTGTACTCCTGAGGTGGAGGTTCTAAATGCAAGGACGAAGCCAGCACGGGTGGCACAGGACTATCAGGAAGCGGAGGTGCTCGAAGCCGAATCACTCGTGGCGACCTACTGTGCACCATTGGAGGATCTGCCCGGTCTTTTTCGTTTTTTTTTTTCCTGGCTTTTTGTCGGAGGAACTTTCCCGCAAACTCTACGCCTCGATCACGTAAAACTGCCTGCTGTCGATTGAGCTCAGCCTCACTGTACTCCCACAGTTGCCGTTCGAGGAGTACGGCAGTATCGATTTCATGACTTGCCTTTCTCAGCGCAATGGTTGCTACATCTGGACGTCGGCGAGAAACTGCTATGAAGAAGAAGCAGCGTAAATATGGATTCTCACCGAGCCGTGCCAATACTGCAGCTTCTTGGTTGCTCAACACCAATCTTGTCGAATTCAAATTCCCCACAAGATGCGCACCATCCTCCTCATCTGGTTCATGCTGTCGTCGTGCGCGATGCACTGTTGCCGATGCATTTTTTAGGTGTGCCTTTAGGGAACAGTTGATGTAGCGATCGTACAAACGTGCCAACAAGCACAACCTCTCTTGCTCCACAGGAGGAAGTGGCGCGAGCAGCAATGCCTGATTCTGCATTTCACCAAACTCATCGGCGTCTCCACCAGGCACATCATCTTCGAACAAGGCCCAGTTAGCATGACGAATTAATGGAGGATCGAAAGAAATCGAAGCAGCCACTGGTCTGTCCAGTCGAGGGTGTGGCCCTAGCAGTGAAGACTGCTCGATTTCTTCTTCCAATCGAGATATTGCAGCGCCCAGCTCTGCTCGTGCACTACGGCTGTCATTGTGGTCAAGAAGCAGCCGTGAGAGTGCATACGAAGCAGCGCCCAGCGTGACCGCATCCACAGTTCGTGCCTGCTCTAGCGTTCGGAGCAAGGCTGGAAGTGACTTCCTCACAACAATGGACCACTCCGAAACAGTGCGCTGCTCAGTGCTCGTGAGAACATGATCTCTTAGCTCATGTCGCTGAAGTGCTTCTTGAATGAGCCGCAATCGTGGCCACAGGAAGGCCAAGAAGACGTGGCAGGATACGTCCTCGAGAAAGTCTGAAGAGTTCAGCAGAAACAGCCGGCCGCAATGCCCTGATGTGAGGCCACCCAAGCATTGCGCTGCTTCAAGCAGCCTGTCCATGACTTTGGGACGTTGCCACTCCGTATCGGTTGTCTCCACATCTGTGTCATCAGCCTGGTGTGTATTGTTGGCAACCGGCTCCTCTCCAGCTGCAGCGTTCAATGCTTGGATTGCTCTCAGCAAGCGGAGCTGCCTGGTCACGAAAACAGCACTCGGGGCCTCCACCTGAGCGCACAGGAAGATGTAGCATTGAAATGGTTTTCCGAGAAGCTCGCTGGGAGTCTGCCGCAAGTCGCTTCTGATGACAGCATTGAACCTTGCACTGGACACTGATACGTGCAAGTGCTTTGTCACACGAGCAGTCAGATCGGTGAACGGCGTGGCAGCAACCCCTACAGTATCTAGTGCTTTGCAAATCGGCGGCAGCTCAATATTACCTTCTGGATCTTCACCAGCCAGTTTTTCTGTTGGCTTTGGATCTGTATCTTCAGCAGCTTTGCCCTTCTGACCTTTTGTGTCCTTCTCCCCCTTATCCTTGCCCTGACCTTTTGTGTCCTTCTCCTTGCTTTCCTTCTCTTTCTCTTGGGCTTTTGTTTCTTTTTCGCCAGGCTCTGGCTCCTTTGGCGTATCCGCATCCGTCTGCTCAGCTTCCTCTGGTCGTTGCGTCTTCTCTATATGCGGGTCTTCCTGCGCCTTCATTGGGGGTAGCAGCTGCTTTTCCCACATTTGCGCCTCGTCGTATGCATTGTAGACAAGAACAGGCAGAACTCCATCTCCAGACTGCTTGGCCATTGCCTCTTTAGTAGCACGGTGTGGCTCAATGGGCAAGATCTTCGTCTCAACAGTGACTTTCCCAGCCTCAATTAGCTCTTTCAGAAGCGCTCCACTGAGCTCTGCTGATTCCTCAGTACTCTCGAAGCCAGAACGTTCACTCGCACCCCCACTCGCGTATGGATCTAGCCATGGCTGCAAGTTTTCATCCGCACCTGGAGCAGGCAATGTGTTGAAGAAGTTAAGGAAGATGGTCGATCCAGCAGCAGCAGCAAGGTCAGACGATTTTGATTGGTACACCACTCGCAGATTGCAAAGCCGACGAATCCCTTCGGTGTGATCTGGAGACCAACACTGCCAGGGATTGTAGCGGTGACCGATGATAAAAACGCTTGTTGCCCGTGTCCCTGCAGCTGCAGCTTGATCACTCTGCTCATTGGCAATTGCCATCATGTCGTCACTGTCCAATTGCTGGCCATGCTGCGACAGCGCATTGAGGTTCTCTGTCAGGAACTCATACTCATCTGGTAGCACCACTTTGTCTCTGCTCTTCTCAGTGGTCTCAAGGACATCCACGTCGATTAAAGGAGGCGCCAGAAAGTGACGGTATCGCAGGCGAATTGCAAGAGAACGACTCAGGAACTCGAACGCACCCTGGAGGTTCGCTCCTTCACTGAGCATCTCGATCCGTAAGCACTCTCTTGCTAGCCGAGCATGTGCTTCCAGCGGGAGCGCAGCTTCCACCACGTGGTTGCGGCCATCTGAAAAGCCAAGGGACTCTAGCTTCTTGGCATCAGGAGGCACAGGCCCTTCTGCCTCTTCAGTAGGCATCTCTTCTGTGGCATCTTGCGCTCGATTTCTCTGCTGGTCCTGAAATGCGATCCGACTCTTTGTGAATTCTTCTAGTGTTCTCGCAGCTATCTCCACCTTCTCCATCAAAGGCTTCAGCAACCCTGTCGGACCTACCATCAACTCCAGGATCTCACACTGCTTTTTTTGGACGTCGGCATGTGTGAACCTTATGACCTCCGGGCTATCACCTTCAGACGATGGAGGTTGTGGATTAGGTTCAACATCTGGAGCAAGAGGTCCAAAGTTCTGTGGGAGCCCATGCTGCAGTTGAAGCATCTCCAGGAAGGCTGGAATACCCCTCAACTCCTTTGGCTCCAACTTCTCTAACTTGTCAAGCTTGTCTGCCAGCGCACTCGCAATGCCAGTGATAGGGATCTCGCCAAGCCAAAAAGCGTACTTCACCTGTAAAATGCCGAAACGGCCCAAAGCTGTTTCAAATATCTGCTTGGTCTCCTCAGGTACCGGGGGCAACGTGTCTTCCAACTCGCGGGCTGCTGTGATGTGCGTGATGGCAAGTTCACAGAAGCGGGATGCCTCACGAAGCTGTTGAGCAGACTCTGCGCAGTAAACGAGCTCTTGAAGGAGTCGCGACCGGAATGGAAGCATATGCACAGCCATAAGTGGTAAGCTAGTACTGATGGTCTCGACGATCCAAGATAATGATGGAATGCACACAGCGCCTAGCCCACGCAGTCGCAGCCATCGAGAGACACGCATCGCAACTAGACCACCATTGTACAAGCCCCAGTACATGACTTCTCGACCAGCTTCATCCCAGCCAGCGATCATTTTCAGTACAGATTTCACATCTCGCAAAACATCACGGAGGTTCTCGACACTATCTTGTCGTTTCGCAGCGTGGTCCTTGCTGATGGTGTGCATGTACAACGCCATGCACCTTCCAAGGAAGAAACGTACAAAGACAGAAGCACCACGAAGCTTTGCAGCATCATGCGCCATACCCTTTGGATTGAATGTGGACTTGAGCTCGACCATCCTGTCTGAGAAGCGGGAGTACACCTCGTTCAGGGCTATCTCGTACTGTTTCAGGTTGATGAGTCTTTCTCCGCAGTAGCAAACCTTGTCAATGAATTCCACTGGGTTCACTTTCTGCAGCCATGCTTTCTGAAACGCTGAGCTGAGTGTCTCGCACCATCTAAGCACCTTTTCAAAAGGAAGAGTCTTAGACAGCTCAATGCTCTCCACATCCACATCACGCATTCGCAGCTCTTCTATTAATTTCTCTTTGTCGTCCCCTATGCCCAAGAGCATGCCTCCTGTGAGATTGATCTCCTCCTGCCCGCCGCCATTTTTCTTCACTGTTGCTACCCGTCTGCCATTTGTAGAGCCCGAGGAGGGCTGGACAGCAATGCTGGAGAGCACATTTTCGATCTTCTCCGCAAGCTCCTCCATCGCTCCGGTAATGCCTGCTGTTGCTGTGCGGAGGAAGCTCGAATGCCGATTGCGACATCAGGTAGCTGGCAAGGCATACCTGAGCCTTGAGC
>Ga0247567_1000063_pt1 | contig 10419 bp, 1 predicted proteins | sample 15RmetaT_FD_190373 | JGI IMG/M metagenome (GOLD analysis project Ga0247567, IMG submission 190373) | Metatranscriptome of seawater microbial communities from Monterey Bay, California, United States - 15R (Metagenome Metatranscriptome) | ecosystem: Environmental > Aquatic > Marine > Coastal...
GCAGGATGTTTTTTTTCTCTTGTTATGGTGAGCTTTAGCGACTGGGTGACAAGGGTCGATCTTTGCCCTATACCCTTTTCATCATGAGCAATTCTGCCATGATGCAAACTTATTCTGCGCAGAAGAAACATGGCGATCTAATCCTGGTATGTGTCTGGCGTCAAGGAAATAGTCGTGTCTATCATCAGACACCTGAGATTTGCACAGTAACTTAAACATGCATGACCAGTAAGCACTTGGGAAATAATACAATGGATTCACATGCACCCATCTTCGAATTGTAATGTATGCACCATGTATTGCACCGGACTTTAAGGAAGCACCTAGATTCACTACAGCTTGTCATGGAAGCTTCCCTGGGCAGACTCAGTCTTGTAACAAGTGGCGCCTGTCAGTGAGAGAAGATAATCAAGAGGGTTGCGCATTTGCCAGCTTGTTCTTCACAGCAGATAAAGTGATTGGCCGAGGCCTTTCAAGGTTTGCTCCCTCAGGGGCAGACTGCACATGGTATTGCCAGTCAGAGTCAAGCTCTTTGTTGAGTGTCTCCACGATTTCCTGTTCTGTCTTTGTCTTTGCAAGGTCTGGTACCCGGCGTAAAAGCTCCTGGTGCATAAATTCAGTTGGCTCGTGGATCTTTGCATTGACAGGCGCAATCAGCACCTCATGCTCATCCAATTCTCGAATGCCTGTGGTGTGGTATGGCCAGTTGACCTGGAAGCCTCTGCTCGACCTCTCTATAATTGCCGGTCGCCACTCTTCCGAATTGGAATCTGCACTATGTTTGTATCGAGCAAAGCCGTAGCACGAGTTGCTGTCATCCATATCCTCTACCTGCATATTCTGTGTTCTTTGCCTTTGCAGAAAAGCCCGATACCGACTATTCCGCATTGCATACATGTCATCCCCCAATGCAACTCGAAGCTGCTGAGGAATTTTCTGGTTATCAAAGCCATATGTTTTCGCGTAGTGCTCGAACGTACAACTATCCACTAATGGCTCCCAGTTTGACGGAGATGTAATTTCCTCAGTCCACTTTCTGGTAAACTCTTTGCTGCTGGCACCTGACCTTTGCTGAACAGCTCGGAGTTGGTCAGAGGGCTGAAACACCGTCACTATGTACTTCGAGGAAATGAGACCCGCCGTTGTGTTCCACTTCTCCCTCATTGGACCTTGCGCTTTCTGTGCCTTCTCTCGGCATCTCTTTGCAAGTTTCACCTTGAACTCATTCATTGTGTCTCCCATGTAAATCTTCGTTCCTGTCACCGCGTTCTGGGTGTCCTTGTCAGGGAAATCCACCGTCAATTCATCACCTGACTTAAATTGCTGTTCAAATGACAGGGTTTGCACTCTATAGTGTGTATTTTCTTCTCTTTTCTTCTCATGTCCTCCTGTCATGATTTTTAGTGTTTCGTCTTTGTTCCACACTGGATTCAGATTGGCTCTTATGCTTTTGGTGTCGAAAAGGTGGTGCCATTTTGGAGGAGAAAGTCCATAAGCATCATTCCGCCTCCACACTTTGACAAAAGGGTCACTGCCTTTAGCTTTGAGATCCGATGACCTCACGTTCTCAGCCCTCACAATTTGCAGTTTCAGCTCCCCTGTGTGCAAGGTGTCCTCCAGTTGCATGCGCTGTTGGACATCAGTTGCTGTACCAGGATCCACTTCTTGAATTGGGAATTTCCATGATGCCTCAACGAAAAGATGCCCTGTTATCTCCTTCTGTGAGGTGTTCTTATCCCCGATTGGTGTTTTTGTCTCATTTGTGCCCTCTGGTGCAGCACGGAGAGGGAGCACAACTGCGCGTTTTTCTGGCCCAATTGAGTTAAGTGGTGGAAGCCAGCACTCTCCGAGAAAGTCATGTCTGCTGACAACATCATAGTCCCACACCTCAAGCAAGATGCTTTGTCGTACATCCATTACATCAAACATTTCTGCCTCCATGTCTTTCTGAGTGGGGTCTGTAATTGTGACAGAAAGGTTTAAAAAGGGCTGCTTAGGAGGGGATTTGAGGTCGTTCTTGAATGTGGAATCCATTGTGGGAAAATGACGCAAGGTCTCACTGAGCAGGGGACTATTCATCACACATGCCACAAACTCCCTCCTAGTGACAGCCATTTGGACTTTGGATGCGCCATTCGCTATTGTCATATCCAAAGGGACTAACACGTTCTCTGGCAGCTGCTGGAGTTCCATTCCATCTGGCGAAACAGGGATCCTTTGGATCCCACGCTCGCCATCACCAGTGCGTACATAACGAATTACCAGGATTTTTTTTTGACCAGGGAAGGGATCAAGACCATCGAACACAAACTTGTGTGCAGACAATGCCTGAGGACATTGACTTGTGCAGCCATACTTTGAAATCAACTCTTCAAGCCATAGCACTACCTGCTGTTTCACATCCACGTAACCGTTCTCTTTCTCAACCCTGTCTTTCATATCCGTGAAACTGCTCTGCATGTGTGTGTCAAATGTTGATTGTTTCATCAACAAGGCGTCCAGAATTGCTGGTGTCACCCCTGAGCGGCCGAATATTTGATCAGCTATCAAGGCTGATTGCCGGTTGGTTATGAAATGAATACCTCGTGAAAGGATTGTGTGCGTAATGAGCCGGCAAGCCTCGATTGAGATTGATTCATCGGATTGTTTTCCTTTATCATCCAACGCTTCTGGCCTGACCTCTATGTCATGAGCTGATCGCTGTTCCCCGTATTTATTGTTCCATTTCCACTCACCTCGAGGTTTGTCAGCGCCGTTGTCTTTATTACTTATCCAGCCATGTTCTCCTTGTGTATACATAGGAGTCAACCTCCCAGTCAATCCATACCACATAGTTGCGGGAAACTCCATCTTGCCACCATATGATCCCTGGTACGCAATGCCAGCTGTTGCTGCGTTTGCAATATGTGCCCCTATACCTCTTGGGTCGCACCTGTCTATCTGTTGCTTTTGGCCGCCACCTTTCAACAATTGCACTGTGATCCTTGGATTTAATGTTTCTGGCGCATTTGTGGTTGGCCCAAACTCCACAGACTTCAGGCGTAGAAAAAGTTCTCCACGATAACGACTCTCACGTGTAGGGCGCCAGATGATAACAATTTTCATTGTTCCACGCCAAAGTTTGGTCGATTTCGATTCCGAATTTCCTGTAGTCCCTGTGTCAATAGAGTTTCTAGCCCTCGCTGATGACCCTTCTTCGGTTGAAAATATTGACAAAGAGGCTGCACCTAGATCGTCTGCACCAGCACCATAAAAATCGTTTGTGTGCTGCACATATGGTTGCAGTGAGGTGATGTAGGCCTCTCCAAATGGCTTGTCTGTCTTATTGCTCCCATTAGTGTCCACGAACACATTGAAGAGAATTGAAACCTTCCTTTGTATTTCTTCATCGGTCAATGCATGAGATTCGCCATCATCTGTCACACGCTCAATCTTATCCACAACGGTGTGTGCAGCGAAGCAGGGAGCGATGTGATACATCTTCGGCGTTTTCTGAGAATAGCTGAACAGGTCGAAAAACCCGTATGCCTTGTCACCAACAGTGCCTCTGGAAGCACAAATGAGGGTGATAAAGAACTCGGTAAGACTCATCTGTTGACTCTCCGGGCTTGCACCGGCGAAGGCGGCTCGCTCCTTGAAGCACATAGCTAAACCCTTCTGACCATCAAGCATCTTCTTACCCCATTTATCTCCAAAAGTGTTTCTGACTACACTTTGAAACTCCTGCACTGTCAACTCACTGGGCTCTCCCTTCCTTATTTGATTCTCTCTTGGCTCCCCACAATATGGAACTGGCGTCCTCACCGTAGGTGCATACTGTGAATTATCATCAAAGAGATATCTGTAGATGCCCGTGCCAACACGATGGAGTTTGCTTTTCCAAGAGTTGTCTGTAGGAGCCCCTTGCTCGAAGATCTTTCTTGGGAAGCTGCGCTGTATTCCACCAAACTTCGCCACAGGACCAACTGGCATCTCTCTCTGTAGAGTAGGTATCACGCATTGAAATAAGTTCTTTGTAATGATTCTTGTGTCAGTGGCACTGAGGTTACCAACTGCCCTCTGGGGCCTCTCAGTACAATCGCAACTGCAGATGAAGTCCTTCATTTGCTGTAGTGTTTCAAAGACCAGGTTTTCTTTGTAGTATTCCACGAAGTTGGCCTCCACCTGGTCAGCGTCCCGTCCATGGAAAGGAGATATTTGATGAGAACTCACTTTTTGGAAAATGCCCTCCCACAAGTATTCCTCAGCTTCTGTCACCATCTCAATTACCTGTGATGGGTCGTACAGGTGTTCAAAATAGTTGATGATGCAGCTTTGCACCTCAGCTGAATTCTTGCATTGTAGCAATCTCTCCTTGCACCTTTTAATTCCTGCGAATGCCAAGTCAATCAGAGCATGCGTTGCCGGCTTGTTGCTAGTCCCTTGAGTGGACTCTGCGAACAGCACGTCCCAGAATCTGAACAAAGAGCTTGTTGGCAAAACAAACGCAAACAGGCGCATGAAGATCCCATGAAATAAGACAGGAAATTGGAAACCCACGGCATTCAAATGGACCCAAATCTCTGGTTCGTACCTGAGCACACAGCAGCTGAGTCGAAGCACGTCTCTTCTTGCGTTAGGGGGGCTGTTGTTGTCGTTGTTGTTAGTGCCTCCTTTCAACAACTCAGCGGGACCAGCAGTTCCATAGTAGCCTCGGTAAGCCTGGTTGCAACGAGAGCAAATGAGGGTGTATAGCAGCCAAAACACCCGAGTCTCCTCCTCTATGTCCCGCTCTTGATTTCTGTTGTCTTTCATCGCGTCGCGCTCTGGCGTCTGTGCAACCAGCAGGAAATATGCCACGATCAAGAGACTTTCACAGTATGCGACACCACATGGCTCAGCTCCTGCGAAAAAACCTTTCTTTGTGTTGTCTACCTTCTCATCTTTGAAGTTATAGACAAGCTCTTTCGGTCTGTCCTTCTCCCATTCCTGTGAGACCGCAATGAGAGCAACACATACGTCAACTGCTCGGCCTAGCCTTTTCAAGTGAAGTTCCCTGCCGGCTCCGTCAGGTGCTTCCCAGGTGTAGGGCTTCACAGTATCTTCATGAAGCTGCAGCATGGCATCGCTTTTCCATGCTTTTCCGTATTCCGCAAGAGTCTGGTAGTCTTTCTCATCTTTTCGCACAAGATTCTGAACCTCACTGGCGCTTGTGATCTCCATCCAAAGACGCATCCGCCACTGAGTAGGAATTCCACGTCGCACTAACTCATTGAAGTTGTCAGTGAGAACCACCTGCTTGTGTTCGGTCCAAGCTCTGCGATTCAATCCTATCCCGAGTTCTTTGATTTTAGCTTGCGTGTTACCCTTTTCAAGTAGTTCAATTTTAGCCTGCGCATTGCTTTTTCGTGAAGCGTCCGACTCCATTATTGATTTCCACTTCTTTGCTGTTACACCAGCTTGATTTTCAATGAATTTGCCCCATGCGGATGTTTGTTGTTGATTTAAACACTTCAAGTATGGTGTTTCATTGAACAAATGTTCGAAGTGCTTTGTCATTGCTTGAGCCAGCGTCTTTGGGTGTTCGGAAAAGTTGTTTGGGTTGTACCCAAATTTCTGCAGTTGAATTCCATACTCGGGGTCTCTGAGGGACCTGTTGCTCGACCTCGCACGCAGCTCGTTCATCAGGCACTCCTGCGCTGTTCTGGCAAAACGTGAGTTGGCCTTGGGGTTAGCTGGTACCCACAGAGTCATGATGTGAATCTCTCCACAAGCCTTTGGGACCAGCTCGCCATCTTTGCTCCGAGTTGCTACAGGAAGCCACAGATTGTGGAAAGGTTCCTTGGGATCACACAGGTTTAGCCCTTCATTGCCTAGAGTACTGTTCCGGCTAGGTCCGCCCAGAACGTTCAGCTCCACAAAGCCAATGGAATCCCTGTTGTCGACGAGCTCCAGCTCGATGCGCATGCTCGATGACTCATTGGCTGATGGGTCCATGGGAGGAGTACGAAAAACCCATCCCCCGCTGCGCTTCAGGTCTTTTTGTGCCGACCAGTCTGGGTTATTCGACTTATCGATTTGGACCGATTGCTGGACAGTAGAACCCCTGTACACAATGTCCTGGCCGCCATCGTTTATTTTGAACTTAGCAGTGGTATTATATAGAGTTGGGGTTGTCTCCAGCATCTTTTTGGGATCCTGAGGAATGTAGACGCGGCTGGGCTTCAGGTGTTTTGCTTCCACCAGGACGATTTCAAGGTGGCCATAGCCTGTTGATAGGATATTTCCAGTGTGGTACTTGATCGTTTGTGCTGTTTTATTTTTCTTCTTCTGGTACTCCCGCATTCGCTGCACTTGATTGAATAAGCTCATTTGTACACACTGTCTCAAGAGAACCACGAAGTTGTACATGTCTGCTTCGGTTTTTGCGTGAAGGTTGAGTGACCATTCGTATTGGCATGCCGGACCAGCATCCGAAGGAACTGGCCCTGCGATGACAGTCCAGCCTCCTCGTCGATCAACATTTTGCGCAGCGTCTGAAGCATACCGCGGATTGAAGTCGTTTCTGCTTTTCTTTGGTTCTGTCTTGGCGAGCTCATCCACGCTTCCTACAGCTGCGTCATAGACATTGAAGCCAGAACTCTGCATGGCAATTAAGGAGCTGAGGGGGACCTTCTTGAGGATAACACGCCGACGTTGCATACTGCTCAGCTCACCTGTCCCTGAAGGCGCAACTCGTTCTGCATATTTGGGATCCTGGAACTCCTTGACCATAGCAGTGCCTGGAAATGCGTACTGCCTTCTGCTGCCATTCCGATTTTGTGCTTCCCACTCAATCATGAACGACTCTGCTACCTCCACGTCGCACGTCTGATTCGCATAAATAGCAAGAACTGTGCAAGGTATATTCCGGGCTAGGTGTGAGAGCTTATCGACAACGACGGGAGTGTGCTTTGAAGAAGGATGTGACCTTGTGTCTTGAACAGCATCTCCTCGGCAAAGGCCTTCCAAGATACGATGAAAGAACCCAGGTCGTGCTTGCGACAGAAATTCCTTCTCCGATCGAGGAAGCACAAATTTGTGTGGAATGAGCTCATCGTACGATCCAGGGATATATTTTTGCTTGAAGTTCATATAATCTGGCAACTTTGACAAGCCGCTCTGTTTGTACTCATGGCTGAGGCATGGGTCACGCAAGGGTGCTTCAGGCCATGGTCTACGCTGGTTTGCTTCCTTCGTGTCCCATTCACCCGGAAAAAAGTGTCGTCGAAATTGCATTTCACTGTTTGGGTACATAATTTGCTCCTCCACAAGAAGAATGCTGGTGTCACCAACACAAACCACGGACCTTGCCTGGAGATTACTCGCACTATTCGCCCCAGCCATATCCAAGCGCACAAAGTCCCGATCGTGGATTGATGCACTCAATTTGAGCGCCGCAACTGCATCTCCTGGTACGGCACTTGGCTTGGTCAGCTCAACACTTGGTGGCGCATCCGCGGCCTTGTTGAGAGGTACTCTCAATTCTGGTATCATAGACGCCAGTATCATGCCCGCCAGTGACAGTCTTGCGTGGAAATATTTCTGAAAGGATGGCAATGCTGCTGCACCCCTTGACGATGCATTCTTCCCATTCTCAAGGAACTCTGATAGTGTCACTGCTGGCACCTCGAGCGGTTCGCACCGTGCAACTGTGATCTCCACTTCTGGGGACTCTGCGTTTTTGTTCCAGCACCCAGGAGGTAAGGGAAGAAATAAGTCACTGTCGAAAGTCAGTGTATTGGGTTCCACCGGGATAAGACGTCCCCAGAGCTCCTTCGGCCGATGAAGTGCAACGCTCGTTACTGTGACTCCATTGCAAGTAGCCTGCACCTGGTACCTGTACAATTTTGAATCCTCTTTGTCCCCTGCAAGAAACGCAAGCTGGGCAACGTGGAGTTTCAAGAAGTTTGCCGCTTGGTCAGTTGGCGCCTCGGCCTCGTCCATCTTAGAGTTGTACCAAGCACCGCGGTGTGAACTGTAGAGCGCTGTGAGGGGGCCGATGCCCTGAAGCTCTGGAGAAATGATCCTGCATGCTTTATCTTCAGAGTCCTCACGTTTCGAGGAAATTTCAAGCTTTATTGATGCACGGCTTCGCACTTCACCTTGAACCTCATCTGGTCGAACAAGATTCATGGTCTTCACTCTGTGTGTGGTTCCACTTGGTAAGGTGGTCTCCAAAGATATCACTTGCTCTTCCTCACGCTGTTTTACCAACTTGGATAGCGTCTGAACTGCGTTCTCAACAACATTTGGCTCTTCTGCGCAGAAAACTTTCCATAGGGGCATTTTTCCAGCCCAAATCGTGTGCTGGTCATTCTGCATCTGATTCTTCAGGTCCCCGCACACAACCACATCAATTCCTATCTCAGATAGATCAAGTGCAGCCATAGCCTTGTCATGATATGCAATGGGCACCTCAGCATCAAACTTTCCAGCATACTGAGGCATCTCACCCGTAGCAGGTTTGCTCTCGAAAGTTCTTCCCAACACATGCACCCTCACGAAGGTTCGAAACTCCTGGGCTGCCGGTCGGCTTGCTGAGGCAGTTGAACTGTCAACTTTTGTTCCTGACTCCTCTTGAAATTTCGTGTCCAAAGAAGCATCTTCACGAGGAACCACAGCTTCTTTGAGAGTTATCGACAACTTAAAGATAGAAATCCTGTCACCACTCGCAATATCCCGAGCAAGCTTATATCCATCAGGAGCACCAAGAGGCACTAGCTGCACTTCTTTAGTTTTGGGGTCGATCAACCTGTGAAGCCTCTTGCCCCAGCAGACCCTAGGCCCATTGATGGTAAGCCATGTCCCACCACACATTGCAGGATGCAGTTCATGGTCCTTGCTTGGCTTGTTCATAAAGCGCTCTGCGTGAAGAACAATTGAGCTGATCTGGTCGAGATTGACGAACTGTGCCCAGCCCGCCTGACCCAAAGAGGCGTGATCATCGTCTCTACCAAGTTCAGCGAAAGTCAAGCATGTCAGACCTTCTGCAACAGAAACCCACGCTGTCTCCAAGGGTATGTTCACCTCGGAGTAGGTACTTCTCCGAGTCTTCAAGGTGCTTAACTGTTGAAGGCCATCTGGTTCAAGCACCAACCGAAGAACATCTTCGCATGGCATTGACTGGAAGGCTGCACCCCATTCAGGATTTCTAGCAGTGCCACAAAGAGCTCCAATTGACATACCACCCACAGCCTGCTGCATTCTTGTCGAAACTGCTGATGCCCCAAATTTATAAATGCCAGAGCGATCGAATATCTTTTGCTGTCGATATTGCCGAAACTTTAGTTGCACCTGCTCTATAACTGTATTTTTCACTAGTCTTGGCGAACGTGGAGGTTGGTCGCTGAATTTGTCCATGTTCTCTCTCAAAGCCTTTGTTGCATATTCCCTTTGTTCTTGTTCTTTCTTGGCGATCTCCTTCCTCTTCACGAAACAAGCTTTCAACTTGCCCCAACCCCGGGCTTTCGGCAATTGTGTCAGCTTCATCGCTAGGTTTTTTACAACCTTCTGGGTTTCAATCATTTCTTGGGCATATCTGAATAGTGCACTCCAGCCCTTGTGAAGAACATTGGCACTCACCCGACCAATAACCACGCGAAGAGCTTCTCTATCAGCAGACTTTGCCAGATACTTCGACATCTTGGCAGCTCTCTCCCAGCTCTTGGCCGTAGTCGCATCAACAGCATACAGGTATAGTGGTCCAGCTGGACGCTCTGGAAGGACAATGCGTAAACGGTGCTGGAATGATGCATGGAAATCTTGGACCCCTGGAGTTGTCTTGCACTCATATTGTACTTGGGCATCCTGGAGCTCGTGCGTGTGCTTGGGTTTCAGAGTACTTTGCGACCTGTAAATTTGGATTCTTCCACTATCAATGTTGAAGAACCGGGTTGTGAGGTACCCAAACTTTCTGCTCCTTTTTTGGAGTGTGTATCTTGGAAGTACATACTCATCTCCCACTTTCTTGACATCGTGGATATCCTTTTCCTGACCAAACTCTCTTATTGGTACAGGTGTTTCACCACTGATCATTTTTCTCAGTCTTGTTTCTACCGGTCCCTGCACCTGACGTTCACCTGTCAATCCTCTGCTAGCTGTGTCTTGTTCCTCCATTCTCAGCGAGGCAATCAGCATGGCTTGTTTAACTTTAGGCCTGTATTCTCTTTTGCTGCTTTTGCACCAACCCCTTTTGATTTCAATGGGCGTCTTGTCTTTTTTTCCAGCTATAAAGATTGATTCAGGAACGCCGCTTTGCGACTTGGTGGCATCCCGTGTCTTCCTGAGGTCAACTGAGCCATACTGAGTCCGGATCATTGCAGCTCAGTACGTAGTGTGCTCACCAGGACGGCCTTCAAATCAGGCCCGGCAACTTTGTGGGGCATGAATCTTGAGCCA
>Ga0247567_1000066_pt1 | contig 10362 bp, 1 predicted proteins | sample 15RmetaT_FD_190373 | JGI IMG/M metagenome (GOLD analysis project Ga0247567, IMG submission 190373) | Metatranscriptome of seawater microbial communities from Monterey Bay, California, United States - 15R (Metagenome Metatranscriptome) | ecosystem: Environmental > Aquatic > Marine > Coastal...
AGAAGCTGCTCGAAGATTTTGTTTGCCGTCACCGCCACATAGGCGGTTATAAAGGCCTAGTCCAAATACTTCGCCAGGACTCGCGAAAAACAGTTATCCTCAATGACTTCAGAAGAACCCCGGATATCCGGAATGACATGTGAGGAGCAGGCTCGTCGCCATCGCATGACGGTCAATGGGGTTCCACAGATGTACCAGAGCGCATTGCTCGACAATGAGTACATGGAGTCACTTCTAAAACAAACAGATCAAGTTCACAAAAAACGTCAGTGTCGAATGCAAAGGAGCGCAAATTTGGCCAAGATCACCTTTTGGGCTCTTGCTTTTCAAGCGTGCATCGGCATCTTGCTTTTCCTGTGGCTCGTCGTTTTGACGCCCACATTTTGTATCGTTGGTACTGGGATCTTACCCAACCTCGACACCCGACTTGTGCTCCAGACGTCCCAGGGGATGCTATCTCAATGGAACCGACAACAGGAGGCCATGAAGGTGTTTGGAGTCAAAACTCACCAAAAAGTTGCCGAGCAGAAGCTTAAATTCAGCGAAAATCTGACAAAGGAGTTGGCACAGACCAATAACAACGCACTGGGCTGGCGCCGACATCTTCCTGGGAGCGGCGCACACGCTGCTATTGACCTTCAAGGTGGCTTCATGAGTGTGTCAGCAGGATCGTTCTCCCGTGAGGTTGAAAACGTCTCAAAGCCAATCATATTATGCACCAGAGACCGGGTCGACGAAAAAACACTGCCAGATAGTACCGTTCAAGAGGAGTTCAAAGAGGGCTCGCAAAGTTGCTATGATCCCTCACAAGCGTTTATGCTTCAAAACCAGAGGGTGTTGGACAAAACCACCGACAAACTGGAACTGAAGGCTGATGAAGATGGTGTACAGAGGCTGAAAGAAACAGTCCGCGATAACACCTACCCCTCTAACACACTCTATGTTACTCAGCAAACTTGGGTGAACAAAGAAGATACTTTAAACATTGGCGATGTGGTACACGGCTATACCTCGAAAAAAGAACTAAATGCAGGTGCAAAATTGGATCTGAAAGTCACCCGACCGGCCAAGTACCAAGGTGCAGCTCAGATCTTTTCAGCTTTGAATTACTGTGCAGACACAGCTGCAGAGGGTGTTGTGCAGCAGTGCATCATCGTTGCGGATGCATCAGGCACATGCAGATTCCGGGAGTGGAAGTACATGAAGGATTACTGTGAGAAATTTGGTGGGGAAGATGCACAGTGCAGCGAGTTGCTCAAATCGAAAATGCCAGCGGACATCGGCGAGGATGACTGGAAAGAATGTACGGAATTGGTGTCGATGAACAAGCTGAATGTCACCCTGATGATTTTTGCTGACACAGAAAAACAAGACAAACGCCTGATGAAAGCAAACGGGTTTCGAGGTTTCGTTGAAACCGTGACAGGTTGCAAATTCAAGGCAACTGCCAACCCGATCACAAATGAACTGTCGTATGAAATCCCGCCAATCTACGAAGATGAGAGCAACCTTGAGTGTGCAAGGATCATTTTGTCACGGGACTGGATTCAAATGGATACAAAAGTGGAGCAACTTGCAAAATCGATCAACCTAATCGCGCCGGCGATTACAGCACCATCGAACCCTGAACACGACCCCAAGTACACGTGGTTCCTGCTTCTCATACTCCCACTTGTCTTCTACATATTCTACATTCAGATCGCAAACTGTGTAATTAAGCTTCAAAGACGTGCTCGGGTACTTGCTGGCCAGAAGAAAAGGCGCATAAAGATCGTCAAGACACTGGTTGTCAGACCTCCAGATGCGGCCAGAAACAAGTCCTTGATTGCAATTCGTGGTCAGCTTGGAGATGTTGAGTTGGCAGCATTGGCAACCATGCGGACACCACTGATGCATGGAAATACCATCAACCTTCGAGCCAAGCTCAGAGGTGCGTACGTGCGGGCACCAGAACTGGGTATGCCAATCATCGCAGATGGTAAAGCAGTGGAGTGGGGTTCCGATTGGCAAGTGGAGCGGGTGCAGGGATTTGGACCCATCATGCAGGGCGATGAGTGCTACCTCAAGGATCAAGAGGGTATGTACTTGGCGCTTGCTGAGTCGGAGGATGGACGACAAGCATGCATTACCGTTCAGGACAAGGACAGTGCACAGGTGATGATCTTTGGCAGGGCACTGACTGCAGCTGAAGAATCAAATGAACAGCAAGACCGATATCCTATTCGCGTTGGTGACACTGTGTCCATCAGGGAGCCAAGCGGTGGACTTTTGCGTGCCATTCGTGCAGAACGTAACATTCAAGGTGGAGTCGTTGGTGGTGACGAAGGTTTCATGGACTTTAAGGGCCAAGAGGATGGACTGGACATTTTCTTTGAAGTGGATGTCGGCGGCGACCTGCTGATGTCGGACACTCTGCTTGTGCTTCAGCATGAACTCACAGGGAAAAACATAGAGTCTCGTGCAGCACAACCAATTCACATGACAGACGAGGGAAGCCCTGCTCGCTTCTTCACAATTGAAAAGCACCTGTCAACAGGTGCCGATGAGGGCAGCTCTGATTTCCTGAGTCGTGGAGATTTGGTGAAGATTCGCAACGTGCATGGTGAGTACCTCCGTGTCAGTGCCGATGACCCAACACAAATTGAAAGCGCACCATTTCCACTTCCAGCACCGGCTTCTAGTGGAAGCTCAGAAGAACCAAGTGCTGATGATAACGACATTCAGCGCTTCTTATTCGCATTGGACAAGCTGGGTGTAGACGTGGACAGAAAGGACTCGACGATTCGCTTGGATGCCGCACTGGCCCTGAGAGCCGCTTATGGTGAACGTTCTTACATCAAGGTGACTTCAGAAGGCGAGATCTCCTGTGATGGCAGCCGCCTTGACAAAAACATTGGTTTCAGGGTCTCCATTGACAATGCTGTTTCGGAGCTGAAGGACAGAAACAAAGAAACACGAAAACGAGTGAAGACCGTGAAGAAGGTAAGAAAGGAAGCTACAATTGCCGAAGAAGAGGATGAGGCTGCTGCGGAACACCAGAGAGAGACTGCTAAGCTCAAGCAAAGGGATATCGAAAAAGCACTTGCTGCCCTCGATGACCAGGAGGTCATGCAGAAAGAGCTGGAGCAGAAAAGAGAGGAAGAGGAGCAGAGGAAGAAATTGGAGCAGGAGAAACAAGCAGGAAAATACAAGTGGAAGGTGACCTCAAACACGAACTACATCAGAGGCGGTGGTGCTGTGATGAGGGTCGACTTCGGGAAAGGACCACTTCCACCTTCTGCGCAAAATAAGATCAAGGTAGATACAGAAACCGGGAAGCAAGTGGCTGACACAAGTCAGGGCACCTCCTTCCAGGTTTCTCGAGCCGATTCTAACGCCAATATGAAGGTTACATCGGTCTGCTACATTGATGAGGAGTCGTTCATCAACAAAGAGCTGAACGACTCACAGTTTGACTTGGACGACTCCATCGAGGAATCAGCACTTGATGAGGCTCGTGCTAGAGCAATTCAAGAACAGTTGCCAGACGATTCCGACTACATGATCGACTACCAGTTTGAGAGTGTGGAGGTCGGCTATGATGTTTCGAACGAAGAGCTGGCAGAGGAGGACATGCTCAATGAGAATGCGAGTGCATGGACCCCAGTGCCCAGGGTGAAGAAGCAACACTTCGCCGTGGCCGTTGGCATCATTGCTGTTTCGACGATACTTCTCATGATCTTTGTCGGGGTGAAGATCTCAGCACGATGGACACCCCCAGTTGGGGATGGAGTTCAAGACCTGAACCCGGTGCGCCGATTGAATGCTATGGATCAGCTTGAGCCGCCACTGGGCATGCCCAACTTCTACATCCAGGACAAACCGTGCGACAACTCGACTAAAAGTGAAGCATATCACGCTTCTCAAAAGAACATGACATCGTTTGATTTTCTTGGTGTGAAGCGTGCTGCGTTCCCGAAAGTTTCAGCTGGGAATACAAGCCATGGCAAGGTCTTCAGGGAACTTGCAGAAACACTGGAAGACCTGGGCACGATTCGCGTTCAAGTGGATATCATGGGCAAGATGTTCAATATGCAGGCTTATGTCTCGGAGAGTCCTCACGAAGTACCACAAAAATTCAAAAATCAAGCTGAGAACGTGCAAATGTGGATCATGGCGATAATTTCCGAGTACATGTTGCAAGGGAGCACACCAGTAAAAGTAGACAAGAAACTGAGAATCCTTCCACCAGCAGTTGCATGGCCTTCAGACGAGACGCAATACTTCGACCACCACCGACCTTTCTTCGAGCATGTGAACGAATTTACATTCACCTACCGTGTCAAGCTTCCTGAGGGTGTGCCTGTAAAGCGAACAACGTATGGAGGCTCATGGGTTAAGGATGAACTTGCACATACTTTGTGCCTGATTTCCAAGCAGGACGAGGAATTCAAAGACGCGATTCTGCGTGCCATAGAGGAGAGCCAAGCAATGTACCCCCATGACACTGCATGGACAGCAAATTTGAATCTCGATGTCGTGGGGATCCGCATTGTCGCTGAGGATGCAAAGTTTCCGGGAGACAACTACCAGTGCGATGCGATGACTGAAGCTTTTATGTATCCCAAAACTCCTAGGGGTGCACTTGAGAGAAAAGAGTGGAAGAATGGTGGCCGAGCGTTCTCCTACCAGGTCGCACCTGGCTATGAATTGCAAGGCGGAGGCACAAATCTACAACCAAAGCCGCCAAGAGACCAAGAAATGAGTAAAGACGGTAACCAATGGGAACACCAACCTGTGAAAGTTTACTCTTTTTGCAAAGAGATCCAAGTAGAAAACGGCAGGGAGATATCGGCAGGTAAGATCAATGAGCGGAGAAGTGCGAGGTGCCAGCAAGGTTACCTTAATCAACCACTTAACACAAAACAGCTAGAAGTTGTCGAGATTGAAGTATACGATGAAGATGAAGAAGCGCTTCTGGTCATTCGCACCGAAACAAACGACAAGTTGCAGGTGAATCTTATGCAAGGCACACGCTTGCCCCTTAAAGTTATCAGTTTGACTCCTGTGGAGTCCTTGGGAGAACAATTCGAAAACGGAGAGGACCGGGGCGTGCCGGTGTTTAAAATCGCTTGGGTTTCAAAGCTGTATGCTGGTGAAAAGCAGTTTGGAATCAAAGAGTTCTGGGAAATGTCTGCCGACGAAAGATATGGAAATGGAGAATTGATCTCAAAATGGATAGTTTCACTCATGAATGAAACTATTCAGCCAGCTCTCAATTCAAATAAAAAAGTATTTATCGATCTGCTGCAATACGAAACTTGGTGTGGTGTGGGTATGAGTGCACAAGGCACGTGGTCAGGGTCACTCCAATGCACTCCAATAAGTTGTGGCGAGCCTCCCGAAAAGGTGGAGAATGCATATCGAGTGGACTCGCAAATCAAATCTTTCAATGAAAAAGCTGCCTACAAATGCGAAGAAGGGTATGGCGTCAAAGGGACAGACGGCGTAGTGGGAGCTGATAGAGATTTCCATAAGGTGTGTCAGTTCGACATGAAATTCGATTCCGATACAACCTGTGGGCTTGAGCCACGGTACTGTGCAACCACATCCGAAAATTTCATGAGCCCAGATGTGGCCATGAAACTTGGCGAGGTCCTCGATGATACGAAATGCAGGTCGGGCTACACCTCTCCTGTGGGTGTGAATTTCGAAGTCCACTGCGACAAAGGCGATGAAAATGGTGATTTCCGTGTGAGAGCGGTCCTGAGACTGAAGGATGGTACGAACTGGCCCATGGAGGACACTGGTGTTTTAAAACTGGTTTGGAGCAATTCCGATCAAAAAAATGCTGAAGAGACATTGAAATTCGATGTGGTCCAATCCACAGGGGTCGACTACAGACACCCATACATCCTAGGGCCGGACAAATACATAGGCGATATCAATTTCCACAAACATGAAGATGGCCAGATCGAGGCTTACATAGTAAGCAAAGAGCTCATATGCGCCCCAATAAAAGATTTCTGCCCCGCAGAGCAAATCACAGAACAAATGGCCGAAATTGGGACTATCCCAGCAGGGCCAGTCGGTCCAATTGATCGAACAAAGCTGGAGCCAAAATATGGCTACCAGGTTGTCGAAGACCTCCAGCTAAATTGCGGACCAAAAGAAGAAGAAACGAGCGAATGGGAAGGAGAGTGGAAAAAACCAGAAATTGTCTTTGAAAAGAAGATGGGCTATTGCACACAAACTGATCCAGATGTGAAGGGGCTGGTATCGGCACCGCCTGGCAAGGTGGGTGACATTACCCAAGACAATGAAGGCAGCGTTGCAAACGTTAAATGCGCTGAAGGCTGGAAGCGTTCAGATGGACAGCTGGAGTGCACAACGCATGATGAAAGCAGTGGGCTGTGGCGTATATACCAAAATCAAGATCCCTGCAAGAAGGTAGAGTGCGACAGCTGGCCGAAAATGGACCACGCAACAATCGAAAATGAAGCCAAGGCAGAGTCGAATCCTAAGTTCGGAGACCAGGCAACTTACACATGCAAGCCTGGGTATACAGTCGAAGGGCTGACCACATACACAATTACGTGCAACAAAGATGGACAACACACCGAGTTAGACGGGTCCCAAAGCCTCGAAATTAAACAGGATTGCATCAAAAACCCCGAGTATTGCCCCAAACTTCCGTCCGTCAATGGAATCAAAAGCATAATGCCAAAAGCAATTGGTGAACAAGAGGAACTGACATGCAGGGACGGCTATGAACGTACAGGCAACAGTCCCGCAAAACACATCAGATGTGAAGAAGGAGACTCAGAGTCTCAAGACACAGGCAAGTGGTCAGAAAACCCAAGCGAGATGCATGAATACTGCGTCCTGAAGGAAGATTATTGTTCTCCACAATCCAAAGTTCAGGGAGATCACTTTCCAGAGGAAGACCAGGTCATTATTGAGGGTGGTAAGCTTGGAGAGAACAAGGAAGCTAGTTGCCATATGGGTTACCATGTGAAGGATGATGGCAGTACATGGCTGGAATGCAAAGAAGACAAACAAGAACTAGGCGCATGGGACCCCAAACCAACGTGCCAAAGAACAACAGACTACTGCCCAGCATTGGAACACTGCCAGGATCTACAAACATGCGGCCCCTCGTACCTTGGAAAGACGGTAGACTCACAAGACGTTCCTTGCCCAGACGGGCAAGAATACACGGGGACGGAGGTCAATTGCAGCTCATGGACAGAGGAGGCTGGAGTCTTTCACGATGATCAAGGAAAGCAACCCACATGCAAAATGATCGAAGGGTTCTGCGCGGAAAAAGAAATAGAACAAGGAAAGATTAGTGCGGCGTACTATGGAGCAAAAGCAGAAATAACATGCAACCAAGGCTACTTCACCAAGGAATGGGCAGGCCAATGTGGAAAAGAAAGGGAGTTTGTTTTTCCACACACGGTCGTGTTCAACCAAGAACACATAGAAAGGGGAGAAGAAACTGTAACAAACTCGCTGCCCGGATGTAAGCCAATCCGTGACTATTGTAAGGCTGTTGAGGAAGAGAAACAAGAAGCATTCGCTACGTTCCATCTTCCTGACAGTCATTTGAAAGAAGTTGCGGACAACAAGAAGGTGGAGTGTTACAAAGGCCGCGAAATCAAAGGGAAACTTCAGTGCACGGAAAGTAGAAAATGGCAGCTTTGCGAGGCATCACAGAAAACTCAAGAACAAGAGGCCGAAAACCAGGACGAGTGCAAGGATATTGTGTGCACAAAAGTCCAATGTATGGTGGATGAGGCTGGGGACGAACGGAGACATGCCAAAGAAAACGGTGAGTTGAACAAGCGAGAGACTAAGATTTGGGAGTATGAAGACGAGCGCAGCTTTGAATGCGTCGACGGGTACGTCTACCCGGATCCAGATGAGCAAGGCACAGAGAAAAGCGGTTTCAAGGTCAAGTGCCTGGAGACAAGGGTCTTCGAAGACCATTCTTGCAAGGAAAAACCCGACTATTGTACGGGAAACCTCAAAGTGGAATGCATTGGAGATTCAGCGGTAACCCAATGTTACGATGCACCTGCCATTGAGAGCAGGAGTTTCAAGACCAAGGTGACGATCCGGTGCAAACCAGGATATTACGTTAATGGGGGCGAAAAGAATTCATTCGAGGGAGAATCAATGTGCAACACTGATATGGATGGGGATCGCACAACAGGTAGCTGGACACCCCTAAGCTGCCGGGTGGACACTGAATTCTGCCCCAAAGTGCCCGCAGATGAAGAGCTTGGGCTTTCCGAAGAAATACCGAATGGTTCGGTAGATTCGAAACACACGGTCACCTGCAAAAACGGATATCTAGCTAAAGTTGGGGAGCTCAAATGCAAAGCAAAAGAACGCACAGGCAACTGGGTCCACGGCAACGATCTGGCTGTGATCGGGACCAAGCTCTGCGGGTTAAAACCGGCCTACTGTCCTGCGCGAAGCATCGAGTTGACATCAGCAGCTCAAGACATTGTTCAACAGGAAGAGCTACGAACAAAGGATCTCCAACTTAATCAAAAATTGCAGGAAGAGTTACGAACAAAGGATCTCCAACTTAATCAACAATTGCAGGTCAGCGCCCCCAAAGGGCTGAAGATCCAAGACCAAGCCGAAACTTCTGTTCAAGTTGTGTGTACAGAAGGCAATCACGAATCTGGCGTGCTCGATAAAGTAATAAAGTTTGACGCAGACCTCGATTACTGCCCACAAGTGAAAGAAGAAGAGACAAAGATAAAAGCAGAGCTGGAAATTTCCCCACAAACCCATAAGCTCGGCGACAAGGTCAGTATGAGCTGTCAGCTTGGATACGTGGAGAGGCAAAGCAAGAAGGCAAATTTCGAGATAAGATGCGACAAGGGTGAAGAAGACAGCAACACGGGAAGATGGATGGTCATTCAGGATGAAACTGAGTTCCAAGGCTGCCTTAAGAAGGAATCTTACTGTCCTGAAATCCAGCTGGAGAACTTAGAGGAGGAGGAAGAAGCAAATGCAGCAGCTAAAAAACAGTTGATTGCAGGAAAAATTGATGACAGCAGGGACTGGAAGACCAAAACGTATTGCAAAAACGGTTTTGAAGGAAGTGAAGTAGCTGCGTTTTTCTGCAGAGCTGCCTCGGAAGACCAAGGTCAGTGGCTGCCACAACCAGTGTGCACAGAAAAGGAAGACTATTGCAAGTGGAGCGAAGAAGAACAGGACAAACAACTCTTCCCGGGAGTGCAGTTTCTGCAAAATAGTGCATTGAACGATGAAGTCGAACCAGTTTGCAAAATGGGCTTTCAGAAAAACAACAACTTTAAGTGCGAAAAAAAAGATGGTTTCGAAAAGGGAGAGTACAAGCCGGTAACACAGGGAACACAACCATGCGGGAAAATCGAAAAATATTGCCAAGAGCAACAACAAGACGCAAAGGGGCATATCCCAGGAGTCACTGCAGCGGCTCTGGGCGCTAAAGTCGAAGTTCAATGCATCAGCTGGAAAGAGCCCATCAACAGGGAAGTGGAATGCAAAGAAGATGGTGAAAACACAGGGCAATATGTTCCTCCTCCGGCGTGTAAGAAAAAAGCAGACTACTGTCAGGGAAACATAATAGGAGCTCAAACTGTGGTGTTGACTGGACAGCGCGAAGAAGAAAAGGCGGCGAAGGTGTTGAGCGAAATCTGCGGAGCCGGATACGAATACAAAAAAAATCACTCCTGTGCAATGATGATTGCGACGATATCAAACACAAGCACGACCGTTGCGAGTCACCTGAAGGCAAAGGAGCATGGTACGAAGAAGACCATGACCACATTGCCAAGCCAAAGTTGACTAAAGTAACAGACATTGAATGCACAAAGGTAGACAAATTTTGTCACGGGTCCTTCTCTGAAACAACAACTCAAAAGAAGGATCAAATAGCAAAGATTGACGAAACTATCACCATGCAATGCAAGACAGGTTTCCATGCAGCGAAGAAGGGAGATGAAGACCTTGAAATCAGAGCAAAATGTACGCATGATGAATCGGGGAAAGGCAAATTTGAGGTGGAAGCAGATACTGGGGAATGTGTTAAAGTAAAAAAATGGTGCGAAACAATCGAAAGTCTTTCGGTACCTGACGGGACAGTACATGAGACGTCAACATGGCAGTGCCCAATTGGACAGATACCAAAGAAAGGTAGGATCGAGCAGGGCCAGGGCAACTACGGACTGGACGGATTCGAATGCCATACATCGAGAAAATGGCGCTACAATTTTTGGGCAGTCCAAGACGTAGCAAAAGTGTGCAAAGAGGACGCTTACTTTTGTTCAGTGGAAGTTCCAGAATTTGAAGATGCACACATTACCGTTATAACGGCTG
>Ga0247567_1000070_pt1 | contig 10219 bp, 9 predicted proteins | sample 15RmetaT_FD_190373 | JGI IMG/M metagenome (GOLD analysis project Ga0247567, IMG submission 190373) | Metatranscriptome of seawater microbial communities from Monterey Bay, California, United States - 15R (Metagenome Metatranscriptome) | ecosystem: Environmental > Aquatic > Marine > Coastal...
CCTGGTGCAATTTCATCTTTATCTGCATTTACAAAAAAGCCTTTAAATGCGATATCATAAATAGCTTCCTTTTTACCTGTTAAAAAATCCCAGTTGCGATTGTCTGCATGCACCATATCGGAATACTGCTTTAAAACTTCAACCGTATCATGTTCAGGATTAACAGTAATAGATATAAACCTTAAATCTTTTCTATCCTCAAATTTCTTCTGAACATAGCTCATGTTGGTTGTCATTTTTGGACAAATAGTTGGACAAGTCACAAAGAAAAAATCAGCCACATAAACACTTCCCAATAAGTCATCTCTAGACACCTTTTTCCCGTCTTGATTGATAAACTCAAAAAATGGTATCTGATGGTATGCCGTATCAAACCCTCCCTTATCATTTTCCGCAGCTCCTTTAGGTCCTATATAAGGCAATTTGGTATAATTGTGCTCTCCGGTATAAAGCATCAAATAAAAGAAGGATGGCAACAACAATATTGCTGTAAGAAATACTATTTTTTTTATTTTACTATTCATTGATTAGAGGGTATAAAAAAAGACCACAAAATTGTGATCTTTTAAATGTTTTTCATTTCTATTAAAAAAAATAGTCCATAAAATGGGTATACGTTGCTTCTGTAACCACCATATATATGAGGTAGAGACCTAACAAAACGTAGGGTATAATTATCGTATTTTGTAAACCAGTTTTTTCATGTTTAAGGTGCATGTAGTAAGCCACAATAAAATAAGCTTTTGCCACAGTTAAAATGATGAAAGTCATTTTAACCATACTCCACATAATCCCCATTTCTTTCCATGTAAGTCCTAAACCAACTTCAACAGTAGTAATGGCCAATAGTACCCAAAACATGTTCCATATCATTCTTCGGGTTTTCTTTCCTTCCGCTTCTGAATGATGCGATGCGTACTTATACGGTTCGTTTGAATGTTCCATAATAATCTAAATTTTAATTTTTATACCAAGTAGAAGAATGTGAATACAAATACCCATACCAAATCTACAAAGTGCCAATACAATCCTACTTTTTCAACCATTTCATAATGACCACGTTTTTCATAGGTACCCATTATTACATTCACAAAAATAATGAAGTTTAATACAACCCCACTAAATACGTGTGTTCCGTGAAATCCTGTAATGAAGAAAAAGAAATCTGCAAACAAGGGATGGCCATATTCGTTGTGCGTCATATTTGCACCATAAACAGCTTCTCCATTTGCCAATGCATCTTTTAACGCTTCGCCTGTCAAGCTAATATACGGAGAGGTCACATCTCCCACTATCTCTCTCCAAGGCAATAATAAAACCTCTTTAGATTCATCTGCCCAACGCCCAATAATACCTTGCGTTTGCTCAACAACACCATTTATTTCTATCGTTCCTATGCCCAACTCTATCGCACCTAATTCTGTCCCATGAATAAAGTGATACCATTCCCACGCTTGAGATCCTACGAAAATTAAACCTCCGATAATGGTCCAGAACATCCATTTTATAACTGCCCCCTTATCCATACGTTGTCCTGCTTCAACGGCCAATACCATCGTTACCGAACTCATAATCAGGATAAAGGTCATCATTGCTACATAAAGTAATGGCTGATGACTATGAATAAATGGAAAGTGTGTAAATACATTTTCAGCAGTTGGCCATATATTACCATAATCGTGACGGTAAAAACCGTAAGCCGCTAAAAAACCAGTGAATGATAAGGCATCCGACATCAGGAAAAACCACATCATTAATTTACCATAACCTGCTCCAAACGGAGAATTGTTATCACCTGCCCAAGCTGTTTTACTATCTACTACTTCTGAATGAGACATATTTTATTATTTTTTACGCTATTGAATACCTTAAAAAAAAGAATAAGTAAATCCAAAGTCCACCTAAAAAGTGCCAGTAAGTTAAACTTACCTGCATTCCTACAGTATCTTCTGCATTGTATTTTTTCTTAAATGTTTTTATTAATACTACTATTAAACTAAGCAGTCCACCTATTAAGTGTACCACGTGCAACCCTGTTATTAAGTATAAGAAAGAACTCTCTTGAGTACTTTCCTTACCTGCTAAATAGAAACCGTTATCATGTAAACTAACCCACCCTAAATATTGAGTTAGAACGAAAAACAATCCTAGGATCAATGTAATTAAAACACTCATCTTAGCCAGATTATAATTTCCTTTCTTTATCGCAATAAATCCATAATGAAAAACTAAACTACTTACAAGTATAACTATCGTGCTTATTGTAAACTCAATAGGCATTGGTATAGCAATAAAACCTCCCCCACCTTGACTCACAATAACAGCACTAGTTACACCACCAAAAAACATAACAATACTAACCATAGCAATCCATAGCAACGGCTTAGAGTTCTTTCTTCTAAACTCATCTTTATAGTGGGTGTTATCTGAAACTATTGTTGGCATTTTGTCTTTATAATGTCCTAATTAAATATTTAATGTGCTCCTCCGTCCTTTTCGTTCTCTCCTAATGGAGTTGTTTGTGGAATGAAATCTTCTCCATAAATAAAATCACCATTCTTATCTACTTTACTGTAATCGTAAGGCCATCTGTATACCTCAGGAATTTCACCGTACCAGTTTCCATGAAAATGCTCCACTGGAGAAGTCCATTCCAATGTATTTGCTTTCCATGGATTCATAGGTGCCTTAGGCCCTCTAAACGCACTATAAACGAAATTAAAAAAGAATATTAATTGACCAATCATTGCAGCAATAGCAAACACACTAATTAACTCATTAATATCGATCATATTTTCAAACATAGGAAACTCAGACCATGTATAATATCGTCTTGGGACACCAGCAAGTCCTAGAAAGTGCATCGGAAAAAAGACTCCGTACGAGGAAACAATAGTTATCCAAAAATGCATAGATCCCAACTTATTATTAATCATTCTACCGAATAATTTCGGAAACCAATGGTAAACACCTGCAAACATTCCAAATATTGCAGATAATCCCATTACAATGTGAAAATGTCCAATAACAAAGTAAGTATCGTGAACATTTATATCCAAGGCGTTATTTCCCAAGATTAAACCTGTAACCCCACCTGTAATAAAAGTAGAAACCAAACCGATACTAAATAAAGTAGCTGGTGTAAATTTAATATTCCCTTTCCATAGGGTAGTTAAGTAGTTAAATACTTTTACCGCTGAAGGAATGGCAATTAACAAAGTTGTGAATGTAAATACTGATCCTAAGAAAGGGTTCATTCCTGTCAAGAACATGTGATGACCCCAAACGATAAATGATAGGAAAGCAATAGCCATCATAGATCCGATCATTGCTCGATAACCAAAAATTGGTTTTCTCGTCATTGATGAAATTACCTCAGAAGTTATCCCTAATGCTGGTAAAAGTACAATGTATACCTCTGGATGTCCTAAGAACCAAAAAAGGTGTTCAAATAATATTGGACTACCTCCAGTATGGTCCAATACTTGTCCACCAATATATATATCGGAAAGATAAAAACTAGTCCCAAAACTCCTATCAAACACCAATAATAAGGCTGCAGCTAAAAGAACAGGGAATGACAATACACCTAATATTGCAGTAAGAAAAAACGCCCAAATTGTCAACGGTAATCTAGTCATAGACATTCCTTTGGTACGCATATTTAGTATAGTAACTATGTAATTTAAACTACCTATTAATGAAGACATAATAAAAATTGACATCGATATTAACCACAACGTCATTCCTGCTCCAGAACCTGGTATGGCTTGAGGCAATGCACTTAACGGAGGATATATCGTCCACCCCGCAGATGCTGCTCCTCCTTCAACGAATAACGAACATAACATTATTACTGAAGAAATAAAGAAGAACCAATAAGATAGCATATTTAATACACCCGATGCCATATCTCGTGCACCAATTTGTAAAGGGATTAAAAGGTTACTAAAAGTTCCACTCAGCCCAGCAGTTAACAAAAAGAAAACCATTATGGTTCCGTGCATGGTTACCAATGACAAGTATTTATCAGGAGCCATAACACCATCCTCTTGCCAGCTTCCCATAAATAGCTCTATCATTTCAAAACTTTGCCCTGGCCAACCTAATTGTAATCTAAATAATGTTGACATTATCAGTCCAACAAATCCCATTAAAAAACCAGTAATTAAAAACTGCTTAGCGATCATTTTATGATCCGTAGAAAACACGTAGGTAAATAAAAAATCTTTCGTATGATGCTGATGTGTACTCATTCCTATCTTATTAAGTAATATTCTTAAATTCTATTATTAATCTATAATCCTTTTTGTTCCGCCAACCAAATGTCATAATCTTCTTGGCTTTCTACAATTATATCCATTTGCATGTTATAATGTGCCGCTCCACAAATTTTATTACACAATAAAATATAATTGAAATCTTCATTATTTGTAATATCTCTCATTTCTTCTGTAGTTCTTGAAGGAACAAAATTAAATTGAGTAACTACACCAGGAACACAATTCATTTGTGATCTAAAGTGAGGAAAAAAGGCACTATGAATTACATCTAAAGATCTGAATACAAATTGAACAGGAACACCAACTGGTAAATGAAATTCTCCTTTAACTATCTTATCATCTTTAGAACTTGGATCGAGAGTATCAACACCAGTGCCATTAACTCCTTCAATCAAAGTAACATGTGAACGTCCCAATTTTTTATCCTCTCCAGCATATCTGGCCGTCCAATTAAATTGCATTGCTGTTAATTCTATTAATATGTGTTCTTCTTCCTGAGCTATAGGCGTTGTAATCTTATTCCAGTTATTCAATCCCATTAAGATTAACACAGTTAAAACCAGTGCTGGAGCAATTGTCCAAACCATTTCTAATTTATTACTATGAGAGAAGAATAAGGCCTTTCTTTTCGGATCGTAAGCATATTTATATGAGAACCAAAATAATAAGGCATTTGTTATAATAAATACTGGTGTGATAATATACAATGTTAGGGACATCAGAAAATCGGTATCTTCTCCATGTTCTGAAGCCGACACAGGCAATATTCTATCTCCCCAAGCAACAATCTGCCAAACAAAGAACCCCATAAATGCAAAAAAGAATAGAAGTAACAACAGACCTTGCATCTTATTTTCTTTTTGTGTCAATTCATAAATTAACTCCCCTTTACTTTTCGCCCGAAGCTCAGCTAATTTCAGCAACTGCGAGGCCGTAATCACTACTAATATTACTGCTATTACTACTATTATAGTCATCATAATTATAAGACTTTCTTTATTATTATTCTATTTTTTATTAATGATGTAAGTGTAAACTTTCATCATACATTGGATGATTCTTAGTTTGTAATGGGGCTTTGGAAAGCGCATTCAATGTTACAAAAATAAATACTCCTAAAAACATTAAAAACATTCCAATTTCGACCAATCCTAAAGTCCCTTCTTCGAAAAGTGTTCCAGGTAAAACCATAACCAATACATCAATCCAGTGACCTAAGAAAATAACTAAAGCAACAGGTATTAAGAATATTCCATTCCTCTTTGCATCTCGAGACATTAAGATAAAGAAAGGCATTAAAAAATTGATAAGGAACGTTCCAATATACAAGCCTCTATAGTCATTAAAACGTTGTACATAGTAAGTTACTTCCTCTGGAATGTTAGAATACCAGATTAACATAAACTGACAAAACCATAAATAAGACCATAGACAACTAATGGCAAACATCCATTTTCCAATATCATGAACATGACTTGAATTTACTTCTTTTAAGTATCCGTTCTTCTTTAAATATTGAACCAATACAACAGCCACAATCATCATAGATACCCACATCCCTGAAAAGCAATACCAACCAAACATAGTGCTAAACCAGTGCACATCAATTGCCATTAACCAATCCCATGCTGCGGAAGAAGATGTATAGGCAAAAAAGGCGATAAATAAAACCGATTTAATAATTGCTTTCTTATAGATTGGAGAAACACCTCCATCTAAATTCAATTTGTCTTCTGCTAAGGAATTCTTTCTAAACCAATTGGCGAAATAAATCCACACTCCTATGTATACAAGCGTTCTTGCCCAGAAAAATGGTTGATTTAAGTAAGCTGATTTACCCGCAATTATTTTATCATAGTTTTCATGTCCTTCTTCCATAACACCTTCAGCCATCCAGTGATAAAGGTGGTTTAGATGCAAAGAACTTGCGATGAACACAATCAAAAGGACAACTGCACCAATAGGCAAGAAAGCCATAATAGCTTGAAATATTCTTTGAGTAGTAACCCCCCAAGCCATTTCTGCAACATACTGCAATGCTAAAAAGAAAATGGCTGCAACAGACATTGTAAAAAAGAAATATCCATCGACTAATAAGTTAGCCCATAATCTACCCGATACTCCATGATGGCTATGGTCCATAGCTACCCCTACTATCAAGGATAACAGACCCACAACAACCAATATGATTGTCGTTAATTTTGCTTGTTTTGATACTGTATATTCCATTTTATAAGAATGTTTGTTTCTTTTAAATTTTAATGTCCGTGTTCTTCTGTTCCTTTATCTTCTTTTACAACTGGGGCAATTTCAGTAACTACCTTAGTAACTTCTTCAATTTCAACTTCGGAAGTTGCTACTAGCTCCGGAACTTTTTCCATAAACTTGGTACGGATAAAGTATACCAGCTTCCAAATTTCTTCCTTGTTCAATTGTGGTGCATGTGCCCCCATCAAACCTTTACCGTAAGTGATTGTATGAAACATTTTTCCTTCTGGTAAATCTAAAGTTGGAGCAAATTTTACAGGTATTGGAGGGAATTTTCCTCTCTGAACAATTGTGCCATCTCCCTGACCTGTTTTACCGTGACAATGAACACAAAACATTCCGTACAAGGCTTTTCCGTCCGCAACAACATCATCAGAAAAAACTATAGGATTTTTTAACTCTTTGCCAGCCGCTTCATAACCTTCAGGTGTATTATCATAAGCATAGGGCATAAAACCCCTATGAATTGTTCCTTCTACAGGAAGTCTGGCAGTTATTTTATTAGTATAAGCGGTATCGCTATAATTCCCTCTCAATTCGCCATAATCAACATAAGTTTCAATGGATGGCGAACGGTACATATCTGGCATATATTCTGGCGCTAACCCTCCCTCTTCTCTACAAGATGTAAAAGAGATAACCACAGTAAAAATGGCCATTTTCGATAATCTATTTAAATAGTTTTTGTTCATCAGTATTGAATTATTTTTCGTCAATTTCTAAAACGCAAGTCTCGTCAATAAATGCTTTAATTTCTTCTGCACTTAGATCAGAATCTCCTGCATGAATTTCCATGACAAACCAATCATCTGTCGTTCTTGGATAAGGGTTTCTTCCTTTAAAACCTGGTAATGTCCAATTTCTCAGCATATAAGTCAATGCCATTCCATGGCCAGCACACAATACTCCAAACTCGAAGGTAATTGGCACAAAAGAAGGGATATTATCGATCAATGAAAAATTTGGTTTCCCACCAACATTTAATGGCCAATCAAAAATCATAAAGAACCACATTCCCGTAAGGGCTAGAGCCACTCCACACATTCCATAAATAAATGCTGTGATAGCAATTCTTGTTCGCGCTAATCCAATAACTGGGTCTAATCCATGTATGGGAAACGGTGAGAACACATCTCTAATGTGAATTCCTTTGTCAACTAGATGCTTAGCACTTTCTAGAAGCACATAATCATCATCGTAAATTGCGTATATCGTTTTATCTGACATAATTAAAATATCTAATAACTTATTTTATATCTTTTTTAAACACTGGGTGAAGTGCTTTAAACTCCTCATCAGTCATATTCTTGTACTGTTCACCCGAAGACTTCAAGATAGATTTAACTTCATTAAAAGCTAATACAGGGAAATATTTTAAGAACAGTAAATAAAATACACTGAACAAACCAATTGTTCCAATAAATACTCCTATATCTACCCATGTTGGGTAAAACATAGACCAACTTGATGGTAAGTAATCCCTATGAACAGAAGTCACAATAATTACAAATCTTTCGAACCACATCCCAATATTTACGATAATAGACATCACAAAAGTGAACGCCAAGTTTGTTCTTAATTTTTTAGACCAGAATAAATGTGGAGAAATAACATTACAAGTCATCATAGCCCAATACGACCACCAATAGGGTCCAGAAAATCTATTGATAAAGGCATAAGATTCGTACTCAACACCAGAATAATAAGAAATAAATAACTCTGTTAAATAGGCCACACCAACTATAGATCCTGTTACTATAATTACAATATTCATATATTCAATATGTTTAATGGTAACATATTGTTCTAACCTCATTGCTTTTCTTACAATTAACATTAATGTTTGTACCATTGCAAATCCAGAGAATACTGCCCCAGCAACGAAGTAAGGTGGGAATATTGTAGTATGCCAACCTGGAATTACCGAGGTAGCAAAATCCATAGATACAATAGAATGTACAGAGAATACTAAAGGAGTAGCTAAACCTGCCAACACCAAAGAAACCTCTTCAAAACGTTGCCATGCTTTTGCATTTCCTGTCCAACCAAATGCCAATAAAGCATACATCAATTTTTGTACTGGACGTTTTGCTCTATCTCTAATAGAACCAAAATCTGGTATTAAACCAATGTACCAGAATACTAAAGAAACAGATAAATAGGTACTGATTGCAAATACATCCCATAACAATGGAGAGTTAAAGTTTACCCATAAAGAACCAAATTGATTTGGAAGAGGTAATACCCAGTAAGCCATCCAAATTCTACCCATGTGAATTAATGGGAACATTCCAGCCATAAAAACGGCAAAGATTGTCATTGCTTCTGCAGGTCGATTAATTGCCATCCTCCATTTTTGACGGAAAAGTAAAAGTACCGCAGAAATTAATGTCCCTGCATGACCAATTCCTACCCACCAAACAAAATTAGTAATATCCCAAGCCCATCCAACAGTATTGTTCAGCCCCCAAGTTCCAATTCCAACTCCTAATAAGTAAGTGATACAACCAATCCCCCATAGGGCTGCGATTGTAGCAATTACCATAAGAACCTTCCACAATTTGGTTGGCTTATTTTCTATTGCATGTAATACTTCATTAGAAATGTCACTGTAAGTAGGACTTCCTAATATTAATGGTTCTCTTATTGCTGCTTCTTTATGCATTTTATAATTCTTTAATATAAAACTATTAAGCTTTTAAATTTCTAACTTTTGTTTGGTAATAAACATTTGCATCCTGTCCAACTTCCTCAATCACACGGTATGCTCTATCTTTTTCCATACCTGCTCTTACGTCACTTCCTTTGTCATTTAAATCCCCAAAAATAATTGCTCCTGAACCACAAGCAGTTGAACAAGCACAATCTACATCACCATCTCTAACTGGTCGACCTTCTTTTTTAGCCTCTAATTTCGCAGCTTGTATTCCTTGAATACAGAAACTACATTTTTCCATTACCCCTCTTGATCGAACAACAACATCCGGATTTAATACCATTCTACCCAAATCATCTTGAGAAGGATTAATGTCTTCAAACTTACTGTTGGCAATATAGTTATACCAGTTAAATCGTCTTACTTTATATGCACAGTTATTTGCGCAGTACCTTGTCCCAATACATCTATTGTACGTCATTTGGTTCAAGCCTTCATCACTATGTGTTGTTGCTGCTACTGGACAAACAGTTTCACAACCAGCATGATTACAATGCTGGCACATCATTGGTTGATGAACCACACTTGGGTTATCTGCTGGGCTTTCCATTGAAGTATAAGAAGAAATAACTCCTTTATCTTCAGCTTCCATTGTAGCATCTAAAGTTCCTCCTACATCACCTAAAGGTTGGTGATCACTTGAATAATATCGGTCAATTCTTAACCAATGCATTATCCTACCTCTTCTTACTTCATCCTTACCAATAACCGCTACATTATTTTCAATATTACAGGCAGTAACACAAGCTCCACAACCTGTGCAAAGGTTCATGTCTATAGACATTCCCCATCTATGCCCTATATTCTTTACGGGTTGATCGCCCCATAAATCAAATTCTTTCAAAGGTTTAGCCACCTGATGTCCATGGTCATCTGTTTCTCCAGACAATAAGGTCCATACAGGATTAAAATCTGCTCTATCACCTTTTTTATAAACATCCAAAGTTGTTTC
>Ga0247567_1000072_pt1 | contig 10205 bp, 9 predicted proteins | sample 15RmetaT_FD_190373 | JGI IMG/M metagenome (GOLD analysis project Ga0247567, IMG submission 190373) | Metatranscriptome of seawater microbial communities from Monterey Bay, California, United States - 15R (Metagenome Metatranscriptome) | ecosystem: Environmental > Aquatic > Marine > Coastal...
CAGCTCTGGAATTCTGAACCCACAACGCCCTCTCCAAGATGCCGATGACATAGACAGCCCTTGCAGAGGCACTTGCCAACGAGACCGGCCTGAAGCTGGTATGGGTCACCACTGAAAAAGGAAAGCACTATGCCCGCAATTACCCTGCCCGATGGTTCCCAACGCGTTTTTGATAATCCTGTTTCCGTAGCCGATGTTGCCGCTGATATTGGTGCTGGTCTGGCCAAAGCTACCCTGGCCGGCGTGGTCAATGGTGAGGTTGTTGATTCCTCCTATGTGATGAGCGACGACGCCAGTCTGGCGATTGTTACCGATCGCTCCGATGAGGCGCTGGATATTATTCGCCACTCCTCGGCTCACCTGCTGGCCATGGCAGTGAAGCAGCTGTTTCCTTCGGCTCAGGTGACCATCGGCCCTGTGATTGAAGATGGCTTTTACTATGACTTTGCCTTTGAGCGTACCTTTACTCCGGAAGATCTGGAGGCTATTGAGGCGCGCATGACTGAGCTGGTTAAGGCCGACCATAGCATTGCCCGTGAGGAATGGGATCGCGACGAGGCAGTGGCGTTTTTCCGAGAGATGGGTGAGGAATACAAGGCTGAGATTATTGCCAGTATTCCCGCCGGAGAGCCAATTGGCCTGTATCGTCAGGGAGATTTTATCGATCTCTGCCGTGGCCCCCATGTGCCCTCTACGGCAAAACTACCCGCGTTTAAGTTGACCAAGGTGGCGGGCGCCTATTGGCGTGGCGACAGTAATAATGAAATGCTGCAGCGTATTTACGGCACTGCCTGGACCAATAAAAAAGAGCTTAAGGCCTATATTAATCGCCTGGCTGAAGCGGAGAAGCGCGACCACCGTAAGATTGGTAAAAAGCTGGATCTATATCATATGCAGGAAGAGGCTCCAGGCTCGGTGTTCTGGCACCAGAAGGGCTGGGCTATCTACAAGACTGTAGAAGGCTTTATGCGCGATAGGCAGATTGAGCGCGGTTATCATGAAATTAAAACACCACAGGTGGTCGACTTTAGTCTCTGGGAGAAGTCTGGCCATGCGGATAAGTTTGGTGACGATATGTTTACCGTTACCACAGAAGACCGCAATTATGCCATCAAGCCCATGAACTGCCCCTGCCACGTGCAGGTGTTTAATCAGGGCCTGAAAAGCTACAGAGACTTGCCCTTGAGGCTGGCTGAGTTTGGTTCCTGTCACAGAAATGAGCCCTCTGGTTCATTGCACGGCATTATGCGCGTGCGCTCATTTACTCAGGACGATGGCCATATTTTCTGTACTGAAGATCAGATTCAGTCGGAGGTGGCGGAATTTATCGATTTTCTTCACGAGGTCTATGCAGACTTTGGGTTTACCGAAATAATCTACCGTCTGTCGACCCGTCCAGAGCAGCGTGTGGGGTCTGACCAGGACTGGGACCGTGCAGAGGAGGCCCTGGGTCAGGCGCTTGATGCCAAGGGCCTGCCCTGGCAAGAGTTGCCTGGAGAGGGCGCTTTCTACGGTCCTAAAATCGAGTTTTCTCTCAAAGATTGTATTGGTCGCGTCTGGCAGTGCGGCACCATGCAAGTGGACTTTTCCATGCCCGGGCGTCTGGAGGCTCAGTATGTAGCCGAAGATGGTTCACGCAAAGTACCGGTGATGTTGCACCGTGCACTGCTGGGTTCCTTTGAGCGATTTATCGGTATTTTGATCGAACAGTACGAGGGGGCATTTCCCTTCTGGTTGGCGCCAGAACAGGTCGCGGTAATGAATATTACCGATTCTCAGGCTGATTATGCTCAAGAAGTCGCTAAATCATTGCAAAATAAAGGATTTAGGGCCATTTGTGACTTGAGAAACGAGAAGATCGGCTTTAAAATCCGCGGTCATTCGATGCAACGGGTTCCCTACCTGCTTGTAGTCGGTGACAAAGAGAAAGAATCACGCACTGTGGCGGTTCGAACCAGAGATGGAAACGACCTCGGTAGCCTGCCTCTAGACGAGGTTTGCGCCCTGTTTTCATCAGAGGCCGACAAGCGCGGGCGTACTGAATAGAACGAGCGGAGTAAAGTTTATTAAAAAAGACAGCAAGCGGGCGCGTCTTAACGAAGATATCACCGCCCCCGAAGTTAGATTGGTTGCCTCTAATGGCTCTCAGGTTGGCGTAGTGCCTTTGGCTGAGGCTATGGAAGCAGCGCAGAAAGAGACACTGGATCTGGTAGAGATATCTCCGGATGCCCAGCCTCCAGTCTGTAAGATCATGGATTACGGCAAGCATGTCTTTGATATAAAGAAGAAAGTAGCTCTGCAAAAGAAAAAGCAGAAACAGACTCAAGTTAAAGAGATGAAGTTTCGGCCGGGAACTGATGAAGGCGACTATCAAATCAAGTTGCGCAATTTGGTTCGGTTTCTGGAGAACGGTGACAAGGCCAAGATTACACTGCGTTTTCGCGGCCGTGAAATGGCTCACCAACAACTCGGCATGGATATGATGAAGCGAGTTGAAGCAGATCTGGAGGAGCTGGCTCAGGTTGAGCAGTATCCAAAGATGGAAGGACGCCAAATGACTATGGTTTTGGCGCCCCGAAGTAAGAAAAAGTAACACCGCAGAAAGTAGTAACTCGAAGTAGCAACAGGAAGTACATAGCGCGACCCGCGCTCAGCCATTGTTTTTGGCAGGCTGTCCGGGCGTCTCTTGTTGATTTTATAAACCTCTAATTATTGGAGAACAGAAATGCCAAAAGCTAAAGTACATAGTGGAGCTGCAAAACGCTTCAAAAAGACGGCCGCAGGCTATAAGCACAAGCACCAGCACAAAAGCCATATCCTCACCAAGATGACTACCAAGCGCAAGCGTCAGCTGCGTGGCACCAGCATTCTTAATGCTGCAGATAAGCCTCGCGTCGATCGCATGTTGCGCAACGTTTAAGTCCCATAACTAATTTTTGGTAGGAGAATAATATGCCTAGAGTAAAACGTGGTGTTGAAGCTGGTCGTCGACACAAGAAAGTCTTAAAGCAAGCAAAGGGTTACTACGGAGCGCGCAGCCGCGTCTATCGTGTAGCTGTTCAGGCAGTGACTAAAGCGGGTCAGTATGCATACCGTGACCGTCGCGTAAAGAAGCGTACCTTCCGCAGACTGTGGATTGCTCGTATCAATGCTCAGTCACGTGTTGAAGGTTTGTCCTACAGCCGTCTGATCAATGGTCTCAACAAGGCCGGTATCGCACTGGATCGCCGAGTACTGGCTGATCTGGCTGTGCATGATAAAGCTGCTTTTGGTGCGGTAGTAAACCAAGCCAAAGCCGCCCTAGCTTAAGAGACAGTTGAGTTAACAGCTGAATTAAGCTGCCTAAACAGCAGATTGATAAACAGCTAATCGAATAGGGAAGGGGCCAGGGCTCTTTCCCTATTTTTTTATCAGTAATAAGATACAACATCGGGTTATGTGGTGAATCACAATGATTGAACTGGAACAGATTGCCAGTGAAGCTGGAGGCGCGATTGACGCGGCGACAGATTTATCGGCGCTGGACGTACTGCGAGTCGACTACCTGGGTAAAAAGGGCAGGCTCACTGGGCTGCTAAAAGGTCTGGGAGCTCTATCCAATGAGGAGCGCCCGGCGGCAGGCGCCAAAATCAACGAGGTCAAGCAGGCGCTGCAGGAGCAGATTAACAACAAAAAATCTGAGCTTGAATCGGCGGCATTGGATGCTCAGCTGGCCAATGAAACCATAGACGTCACATTGCCAGGCCGCGGTGAAGAGGCGGGGGGCTTGCATCCAGTTACCCGCACCATGGAGCGTATCGAGGCTTTCTTTACACGCATTGGCTACGATGTTGAGACTGGTCCAGAGATTGAGGACGACTATCATAACTTTGAAGCCCTAAATATCCCTGGACACCACCCGGCTCGTGCCATGCACGATACTTTTTATATAGATCCCAGCACAGTGCTGCGCACCCATACCTCTCCAGTGCAGGTGCGTACTATGGAGAGCCAGCAGCCTCCGATCCGCATAATCTGCCCAGGTAGGGTGTATCGCTGTGATTCCGACTTAACCCACACGCCGATGTTTCATCAGGTTGAGGGGTTGGTGGTGGACAAAGATATTAGCTTTGCGGACCTTAAAGGTGTAATCGACCAGTTCTTAAAGGCGTTTTTTGAGGCAGATTTGCCTGTACGCTTTAGGCCCTCCTATTTTCCCTTTACTGAGCCCAGCGCCGAGGTGGACATTCAGTGCACCAACTGCGGTGGCGAAGGCTGCCGTGTGTGCAGTCACACTGGCTGGCTAGAGGTTATGGGGTGCGGCATGGTGCACCCCAATGTATTTGAAAGCTGTAATGTGGATACAGACCAGTACACTGGCTTTGCGTTTGGTATGGGTGTTGAGCGTCTGGCTATGCTGCGCTATGGCGTTAATGATCTGCGTCTGTTTTTCGAAAATGATCTGCGCTTTCTCAAACAATTCTAGGCTGGGGTGAATAATGAAATTTAGTGAATCCTGGTTGCGACAATCAGTCAATCCATCGATCAGCACAGAAGATCTGGTGGCTCAGGTAACCATGGCCGGTCTGGAAGTGGATGCAGTGGATCCCGCTGCACCGTCAATCAGTGGTGTGGTTGTAGGTGAAATACTCTCTGTAGAGCAGCATCCAGACGCTGACAAGCTGCGCGTTTGTCAGGTGGCTGGTGGCGGCGAAACGGCCCAGGTGGTTTGCGGTGCGCCCAATGCCCGCGCTGGTATCAAGGTGCCCTTCGCCACTGTGGGTGCAAAACTCCCCGGCGATTTCAAAATCAAAAAAGCCAAGCTGCGCGGTGTTGAATCCTTTGGCATGCTTTGCGCGCAGACAGAATTAGAGCTGGGTGATGATGATGCTGGACTCTGGGAGCTTCCCGCGGAAGCTTCTGTAGGTGCCGATCTAATCGACTATCTGGATCTGGATGACCATATTATTGAGGTTGATCTGACACCTAATCGCGGTGACTGCCTGAGTATTCGGGGTTTAGCCCGGGAAGTGGGTGTACTCAATCAGGCTCAGGTAACAGAGCAGAACTGTGCTCCTGTGGCCGCGACAATTGACGATATTGTGCCTGTTAGCCTGGCTGCGCCAGATGCCTGTGCGCGCTATGTGGGCCGCGTGATACGCGGAGTAGATCTGTCTCAGCAAACTCCTCAGTGGATGCAAGAGAGGCTCCGTCGCAGCGGCGTGCGCTCTCTGGGGCCTGCTGTTGATGTGACTAACTATGTGCTTCTCGAACTTGGCCAGCCAATGCATGCCTTTGATTTGTCCAAGATCGACCGCGAGATAATTGTGCGCATGGGCGAGGGCGAAAAGCTCAAGTTGCTGGATGAGTCTGAGGTCGTTGTGGACGCAGAGACCCTGGTGATTGCAGATAAGTCCAAGGCCCTGGCCATGGCTGGCATTATGGGGGGCGATGAGTCCGCTGTTGCCGACAGCACCCAAGATATATTATTTGAGAGTGCCTGGTTTAACCCTCTGGCGATTGCCGGCAAGGCGCGCAACTATGGTAAGCACACGGATTCTTCTCATCGCTTCGAGCGCGGTGTGGATGCACAGTTGCAAGTAGCAGCCATTGAGCGCGCTACTGCACTGATGCTGGAGATATGTGGAGGCAGCGCTGGACCTGTATCAGTGACTGAGTCTGAGCCCCATCTGCCAGTGCCCGCCACCATCAGCTTGCGCGATGCTCGCTTAACTCAGCAGCTAGGAGTCTCAATTGAGCCCGCCGATGTAGATGATATGTTGCAGCGTCTGGGCCTTGAGCTGATGGAGCGAGATGCCTCCAGCTCAACCTGGAAAGCGCCTAGCTGGCGTTTTGATCTGCAGATTGAACAGGATCTGATTGAAGAAGTGGCACGCATCTACGGGTATAACAAGCTGCCCACCTCGACGCCCTCAATGGCGCTTGAGCTTCAGGCCGATCCAGAAACCATTCTGGGGTTGCCCGCATTTAGGAACCATCTGGTTGCTCGGGGCTATCAGGAAACTGTGACCTATAGCTTTGTTGAACCTGGTATTCAGAAGCAGATCGATCCGCAGATAACACCAGTGTCACTGGCCAATCCAATTTCTGCAGATATGTCGGTTATGCGAACAAGCCTCTGGGCTGGGCTGTTAACCACCGCTGTACACAATCTCAATCGGCAGCAGAGCCGGGTACGGATTTTTGAGGCAGGGCAGTGCTTTGTGCCTGCAGGTAACAAAGATAAAGCATCGGTGCTGGGCCTTGAGCAAAATATGGCACTGGCCGGTTTGATCTGCGGTTCGCGCACGCCCACTGGCTGGACTGCGACTAAAGAAAAAGTCGATTTCTACGATATAAAGGGCGATCTTGAAGGTCTATTGGACTACACAGGATTGGGAGCCGAGTTTGAATTTGAGGCCCAGCAGCACGCTGCTCTGCATCCGGGACAGTCCGCAGCTGTGATTCGTCGGGGTGAGACAGTGGGATTGGTGGGTCAGTTACACCCCAAAATTCAGGCAGAGTTGGGCATTCCCACAGCAGTTTATCTGTTTCATGTAAATGTAGATAAAATTGTTGCAAGTAAGCTGCCAAAGTTTGAAGAAGTAAGCAAGTTCCCCGAAGTTAGACGTGATTTGGCGTTTTTTGTCGACAATTCTGTGCAGGCGGGCGATCTGCTGAATCTGGCTAAAGCTGTTGCAGGCGACCAGCTCATTAATTTAAAGTTGTTTGACGTGTATCACAGCAAAGATGTTGAAAACAAAGGAAAAAGTGTTGCACTGGGCTTGACGTTTCAGCACAGTTCGCGCACTCTTACCGACGAAGAAATCAATCTTGCGATAGACCGGGTGGTAAGTGAACTCGGAATTAAATTTAAGGCTGAACTCAGGGGCTGATCAGTTTGTTGATCGAACTTAGAGTCTGAATTTAGGTACTGGTAAATGGGTGCGTTGACTAAAGCTGATTTAGCGGAAATGCTATTCGACGAGCTGGGTCTCAATAAAAGAGAGGCCAAGGAAATTGTCGAAATGTTTTACAGCGAAATCTGTGCTGCGCTGGAAAGCAACGATCAGGTGAAGCTATCCGGTTTTGGTAACTTTGAATTGCGCGATAAAAGCAGCAGACCAGGGCGAAACCCGAAAACCGGCGAAGACATTCCTATTTCGGCGCGACGAGTGGTGACCTTCAAGCCCGGGCAGAAGCTCAAGGCAAGAGTAGAGACCTATGCTGGAACCAAGTAACAACAACGAGCTGCCAACTATTCCCGGCAAGCGTTATTTCACCATTGGTGAAGTCAGCGAACTCTGTGCAGTTAAGCCTCATGTATTGCGTTACTGGGAGCAAGAATTCCCCAGCCTGAGCCCGGTTAAACGCCGCGGCAATCGCCGCTACTACCAGCGTCAGGACGTGGTACTTATCCGTCAGATTCGCTCATTGCTGTACGAACATGGCTTTACCATTGGTGGCGCTAGACAGAAGCTGGAAGGCGAATCTACTAAGCAGGAACAGACCCCTTACAAACAGCTTCTAGATCAGACCATATCTGAATTAGAAGACCTATTAGAGGCGCTGGGTCAAGACTGACTCGGAACCAGTTAACTTTATCCAAAACTGTTGCATTAAAAAGCCCGATCTGTATGATTGCGGCTCACGAATCGGGGCGTAGCGCAGCCTGGTAGCGCACTACACTGGGGGTGTAGTGGTCGCAGGTTCAAATCCTGCCGTCCCGACCAACTTTTTTCCCATTATAAATCAATGGGTTATAGACCCCCAAAGCACAACACTTCTAGTGTTATTTACCCAGTGCTTCTTGGGTCTGATTTGTGCAGATAAACTAGTGTGGTGGCCTAGAAGAAATTATCTATTCTAGCGCCGACTTCACGCGCTCTATCCTGACTATTTTTCACATCGCGTGTACACGCATCAAGGCTTTTCCAACCACCAACCATTGCAATATCATCGAGGTCTGTTTCGGCCTTATTCAGCCGTGTTGCAGAGATGTGTGGTAGCGTGTGAGAGGGGGCGCTATTCAGATCTCAGAAAATCTTTATCAAATTCCGCATCATTCTTCTTACCTCTAAACTTTGCACTCCCAGCATAAAACTTGATATCCCGCGTACAAATATCTTTCCACAAAGATGCTAAGCTAATCGGCTTATCAAGGTGCTATGTATCAGTATGGAAAAAGTCTTACATAGATGATAGTTGCGGATGTTTTTAAGCCAGCGCACTATGGTCCTTGCGTCACTTGGTTGGCCCCGTGTGATGAAGTCGGACCTTTAATGTGTGGGTTTTATAAAAATTCAACTGGTGGTTCGTTTAAAACTATTCCGCTTTCAGTGTTATGAGAGTAACTGACCATAAAAAGTGCTACAAAGTGCAAGGAACTTCGACAAAACAAGCTATTGAGTGGTGGCTAGAATATTTCCAAATTTTAAATAAGCGCACCTAATTGAGTATGTGTGGCTCGGATTTTTATAGGTAAGGAACTGCATGTATATCCGTCATTAGCGAGTGCAGATAAAACTGCAGGGTTCAAGGGTAACCTCAGTTGTTGTGCTGGCAGAGAAATTTTCAATATGGACCGCCTCACTACATAAACTCACTGTGGTCCCCACTGGTGAAACTGTCTCGGTAGAGGATCCCAAGTTGAAATACATTTGCATCTGGGCTTCTTTGTACTCCCTTTCAAATGCAAGGATATTATGACCGTGATCGAGAAATTTAATAGTTCCCCACTTCATACAGTCGTGTGTGCCGCGCCAGTGCAAAAAGTTGCGATAAAAGTTGAGCACCGAATGTGGATCATTTTCCTGATCAAAAACACTGCGTGTTTTATGCTCAGAAGGAATTGGTAGCCAAGGCGAGGCATCGGAAAAGCCCATATTGGGCATTGTTGGGTTCCATGGTATCGGTGTCCGACAACCGTCACGACCTTTAAAGTCCGGCCAAAACTCAAGGCCGAAGGGATCCTGAAGTTGCTCAAATTCGATGCTCGCCTCAGTCAGACCAAGCTCTTCACCTTGGTAGGTGCAGATGGTTCCACGGAGGCAGCCGAGTAGGGCAATTAATAATTTAGCCACTTTTTCTTGGTTCTGTGGTGGATTAAACGTATTGCCCCATCGTGATACCACACGCGCAACATCGTGGTTGCTTACCGCCCAACAGGGCCAGCTATTACTACATTGTTGTTCCACACTCGCCACTGTTGAGCGGATATATTCAGCGGAAAAATCATCGGCTAACAATTCAAAGTTATAACCCATGTGCAAACGTCTGCTACCGTCAGTGTATTCGGCCATTGTCTTCAAAGAGTCTTCGGAGTTTATCTCTCCCAGAGACATTGTTCCTGGGTAGCGATCTAGGAGGCAACGCAAGCTCTCGATAAACGCTATATTTTCTGGTCGAGTATTATCGAAATAATGATATTGCGCTGCGTAGGGGTTATTCGCAGAAAACCCTCGGCCGGTTCGCTCAGCTACGGGTTTGGGAGGATTACTACGCAGTTGGCTATCATGAAAACAGAAATTGATTGCATCTAGACGCACGCCATCGACATTGCGTTGCAACCAATACTCCACCTCGGCAAGCATCTGCTTACGGACCTCGGAACAGTGATAATTCAGATCTGGTTGGCTGACAAGGAAATTGTGTAGATAATATTGCCCTCGTACTTCATCCCATTGCCATGCAGACCCACCAAAAATAGACAGCCAGTTATTTGGTGGCTGACCATCTTCTGTTGCATCAGCCCACACATACCAATCTGCTTTCGAGTTGGTTTTGTTCAGGCGGCTCTCTTTAAACCATTGATGTTGATCTGAGGTGTGGCTGAGAACTTGATCAATAATGACTTTAAGATTTAGTTCATGGGCGCGGCGGATCAATGCTTCAAAGTCTTGGTTGCAGCCAAAAATAGGATCCACATTGCGGTAGTCACTGACGTCATAACCAAAATCTTTCATTGGTGATTCAAAAAAGGGAGAGATCCAGATTGCTTCTACACCGAGATTGGCGATGTACTCAAGCTTTTCAGTGATACCGGGAATGTCACCAATACCATCGCCGTTACTATCTTTTAAGCTACGCGGATACACCTGATAAATGACTGAGCCACGCCACCATTCATGGGAGAGTTGAGGATTTTGTATGTTACCCATAATGATCTATCGCTTGTCAAAAGTCAGATGTTAGTAGCCTCGTGAACGTATTAAAGCGAAACGATG
>Ga0247567_1000079_pt1 | contig 9793 bp, 7 predicted proteins | sample 15RmetaT_FD_190373 | JGI IMG/M metagenome (GOLD analysis project Ga0247567, IMG submission 190373) | Metatranscriptome of seawater microbial communities from Monterey Bay, California, United States - 15R (Metagenome Metatranscriptome) | ecosystem: Environmental > Aquatic > Marine > Coastal...
AGCGGATTGTTTTTTTATAACAAAAGCCGATGTAGCTCAGCTGGCTAGAGCAGCTGATTTGTAATCAGCAGGTCGTGGGTTCGAGTCCCTCCATCGGCTCAAAAAAACAAAAAAAAGTTCATTTATTTATTGAATTTTAGGGGAGATTCCAGAGCGGCCAAATGGGACGGACTGTAACTCCGTTGTCTTTCGACTTCGCAGGTTCGAATCCTGCTCTCCCCACATAAAATTATGCGAGAGTAGCTCAGTTGGTAGAGCGTCAGCCTTCCAAGCTGAATGTCGCCGGTTCGAACCCGGTCTCTCGCTCAAAGAAACTGAGTTGTAGAATTAAGTATGTTAATAATAAAATTATTGACATTTACTTAAAACTTTAAACTGACAAAAGCCGGTGTAGCTCAGTTGGTAGAGCGCATCCTTGGTAGGGATGAGGTCACGGGTTCAAATCCCGTCATTGGCTCATTTAATTAGTATTATTAGACACTAAATATATTTAAACTAAGAATTAAAATTAATAATCATGGCAAAAGCAAATTTTGACCGTTCGAAGCCACACTTAAATATTGGTACAATCGGACACGTAGATCACGGTAAGACTACATTAACTGCGGCTATTACTAAAGTATTAGCTGATGCTGGTTTTTCAGAAGCTAAATCTTTCGATCAGATTGATAACGCTCCTGAAGAAAAAGAAAGAGGTATTACAATTAATACATCTCACGTAGAATATCAAACAGCAAACCGTCACTACGCACACGTTGACTGTCCAGGTCACGCGGATTATGTAAAGAACATGGTAACTGGTGCTGCTCAGATGGACGGTGCAATTTTAGTTGTTGCTGCTACTGATGGTCCAATGCCTCAAACTCGTGAGCACATCTTGTTAGGTCGTCAGGTAGGTATTCCTCGTATCGTTGTTTTCTTAAACAAAGTTGATATGGTTGATGATGAAGAGTTATTAGAATTAGTTGACATGGAAGTTAGAGAATTACTTTCTTTCTATGACTATGATGGTGATGAAGGGCCAGTTGTTTCTGGTTCTGCTTTAGGTGCTTTGAATGGTGAGCAAAAATGGGTTGATACAGTATTAGAGTTAATGGAAGCTGTTGATAGCTGGATTGAAGAACCAACTCGTGAGGTTGATAAAGATTTCTTAATGCCGATTGAAGATGTATTCTCAATTACTGGACGTGGTACTGTAGCTACTGGTAGAATTGAAACTGGTATTGCAAACACTGGAGATCCTGTAGAGATCATAGGTATGGGAGCTGAGAAATTAACTTCTACGATTACAGGTATCGAAATGTTCCGTCAAATCTTAGATAGAGGTGAGGCAGGAGATAACGCTGGTATCTTATTAAGAGGAATTGAAAAGACACAAATCAAAAGAGGAATGGTAATCTGTAAGCCAGGTTCTGTAACTCCACATGCTAAGTTTAAGGCAGAGGTTTATGTTCTTAAAAAAGAAGAAGGTGGACGTCATACTCCATTCCATAACAACTATCGTCCTCAGTTCTATGTTAGAACAACAGATGTTACAGGTACTATCAACTTGCCTTCTGGTGTAGAAATGGTAATGCCAGGTGATAACTTAACAATTACTGTAGACTTAATTCAACCAATTGCATTAAACGTAGGTTTACGTTTCGCTATCCGTGAAGGTGGTAGAACAGTTGGTGCTGGTCAGGTAACTGAATTATTAGACTAATAATAAGTTAGTTTATTAATTGATAAATATAAAAGGGTGTCCCGTTTTTACGGGACGCCTTTATCAATGAATAAACGGGTTTAGCTCAGTTGGTAGAGCACTAGTCTCCAAAACTAGGTGTCGGGAGTTCGAGCCTCTCAACCCGTGCAAAATAGAAGAAAAATGAACTTTATACAATATATCAAAGACTCTTTTGATGAATTAAATAACCACATGACGTGGATATCTAAAGAAGATGCTCAAAAGACAACAGTAACTGTAGCTGTATTTACAATACTTTTTGCTTTAGCTGTTGCTGGTATAGATTACGTTTTTCAAACTGGATTAGATAACTTTTTCAAATTATTTTAAGAAATAAATTATGGCTGATTCAGTAATGAAATGGTATGTTGTTAGAGCCATTGGAGGACAAGAGAATAAAGTTAAATCTTATATAGAAACTGAAATTTCTAGAGTAGGTTTATCTGATTATGTAAGCCAAGTGATTGTGCCTACTGAAAAAGTTGTTCAGATTAGAAATGGGAAGAAAGTAAATAGAGAAAGAGTTTATTTCCCAGGATATATAATGGTAGAAGCAAATTTATCTGGTGAAGTTCCTCACGTTATTAAATCTATTACTGGAGTAATTGGTTTTTTAGGTGAAACTAAAGGAGGTGATCCTGTACCAATGCGTAAATCTGAAGTAAATAGAATGTTAGGTAAAGTAGATGAATTATCTGTACAAGATGAAAACATTGCAATACCATATAATGTTGGAGAAACAGTTAAAGTTGTAGATGGACCATTTAATGGTTTTGATGGAACTATAGAAAAAGTAAATGAAGAAAAGCGTAAACTTGAAGTAATGGTGAAAATCTTTGGAAGAAAAACACCATTAGAATTAAGTTATATGCAAGTAGAGAAGATATAATTGTTACACAAATATATATCGATTTGTTTTTAAGCTTCCAAATTAAAACAAGTCACAAAACATTTTTAAAATGGCAAAAGAAGTTAGTAAAGTAGTTAAATTACAAGTAAGGGGAGGTGCTGCGAATCCGTCGCCACCAGTTGGACCCGCTTTAGGTGCTGCTGGTGTTAACATTATGGAGTTCTGTAAGCAGTTTAATGCAAGAACGCAAGACAAACAAGGTAAAGTTCTACCTGTTGTTATTACTGTTTTCAAAGACAAATCGTTCGATTTTGTTGTAAAAACTCCTCCTGCAGCAGTCCAGTTACTAGAAGCGGCCAAAATCAAGAAAGGTTCAGGAGAACCAAACAGAAAGAAAGTAGCATCAGTTACTTGGGATCAAATTAAAGTAATTGCAGAAGATAAAATGGCAGATTTAAATGCTTTTGAAGTTTCTTCAGCAATGAGAATGATTGCAGGTACAGCTCGTTCTATGGGATTAACAGTAAAAGGTGATGCACCAGCATAAACTTTATAAACAATAGTAAAATGGCAAAATTAACAAAAAAGCAAAAAGAGGCTTACGCTAAGATTGATAGATCTCAATCTTATGATTTAGCAGCTGCTTCAGCGCTAGTCAAAGACATTACTAATGTAAAGTTTGATGCATCAGTAGATTTAGCAATTCGTTTAGGAGTAGATCCTCGTAAAGCTAATCAGATGGTTAGAGGTGTAGTAACATTACCTCATGGAACTGGTAAAGATGTAAAAGTTTTAGCATTAGTAACTCCAGATAAAGAAGCAGAAGCTCAAGAAGCTGGTGCAGATTATGTTGGGTTAGATGAGTACCTTCAAAAAATAAAAGGAGGTTGGACAGATGTAGATGTAATTATTACAATGCCAAGTGTAATGGGTAAATTAGGTCCTTTAGGAAGAATTTTAGGTCCTAGAGGTTTAATGCCAAACCCAAAAACAGGTACAGTAACAATGGATGTAGCTAAAGCTGTTCAAGATGTAAAAGCTGGTAAAATCGACTTTAAAGTTGATAAAACTGGTATCGTTCATGCAGCAATTGGAAAAGTATCTTTTGATGCTAAGAAAATCCAAGAAAATGCTAACGAATTAATTCAAACAATTATTAAATTGAAACCAACTGCAGCAAAAGGAACTTATGTAAAGAGTGTTTACATGTCTAGTACAATGAGTCCTTCTATTGAGGTTGATGTAAAAGCTGTTTAATAAGTTAAAACTTAACATTATGACAAGAGAGGAAAAATCACAAGTAATACAAGATTTAACAGCAACATTAGCAGATACTAACACTGTATATTTAGCAGATATTTCTGGTTTAAATGCACAGACTACATCAAACTTACGTAGAGCATGTTTTAAAGCTGGTGTTCAGTTATCAGTTGTTAAAAATACATTACTTGCAAAAGCAATGGAGGCGTCAGATAAAGATTTTGGCGATCTTCCATCAGTATTAAAAGGTAATACTTCTATGATGATTGCAGAGGCTGCAAATGCACCTGCAAAATTAATCAAAGAATTTAGAAAAAAATCCAAAGATAGACCATTATTAAAAGGGGCTTTTGCAGAAGAGTCTGTTTATATTGGTGATGATCAATTAGATGCTTTAGTAGATATCAAGTCTAGAGAAGAATTAATTGGAGAAATCATTGGATTATTACAATCGCCAGCTAAGAATGTTGTTTCAGCATTACAATCTGGTGGACAAACACTTTCAGGTATTATAAAAACATTATCTGAAAAATAATAAGCGCACAAATAAACTATAATAAAACAAAATTTTTAAAAACAATTAAAATGGCAGATTTAAAAGATTTCGCAGAACAATTAGTTAACTTAACAGTAAAAGAAGTTAACGAATTAGCTACTATTTTAAAAGACGAATATGGTATTGAGCCAGCAGCAGCTGCAGTAGCAGTAGCAGGTCCAGCAGCAGGTGGTGGAGATGATGCAGGTGAAGAGCAAACTGAATTCGACGTAATCTTAAAAGCAGCTGGTGGTTCTAAATTAGCAGTTGTAAAATTAGTTAAAGAATTAACTGGTTTAGGATTAAAAGAAGCTAAAGGTATCGTAGATAGCGCTCCAGCAGCAGTTAAAGAAGGTGTATCTAAAGATGAGGCAGAAGGTCTTAAAAAATCTTTAGAAGAAGCAGGAGCTGAAGTAGAGCTTAAGTAAGCTATTACTCCCGCTTTTTGAAGAGTTCAAAAACGGGAAAACAAATATAGGTTTAGGTACTAAAACGTTATGTTTTAGGCCTAAACCATTTTGTGTATATATTCGTTCTTTATTTTAATCAGATTTTTAATCAAAAAATATATTCTCTTTTGGCAACGAAAAACACTACTGAAAGAATCAACTTCGCAACTTCTCAAATGATTAAAGAATATCCAGATTTCTTGGATATTCAGGTAAAATCTTTCCAAGATTTTTTCCAACTTCAAACAAAAGCAGAAGAAAGAGGTGAAGAAGGTTTGTATAAAACCTTCATGGATAACTTTCCAATCACAGATACAAGAAATCAATTTGTATTAGAGTTTTTAGATTACTTTGTAGACCCACCAAGATATAGCATTCAAGAATGTATAGAAAGAGGTCTTACTTATAGTGTTCCTTTAAAAGCTCGTCTTAAATTATATTGTACAGACCCAGAGCACGAAGATTTTGAAACTATTGTTCAAGATGTGTATTTAGGTACAATTCCTTATATGACTAACTCTGGAACATTTGTTATTAATGGTGCAGAACGTGTTGTTGTTTCTCAACTTCACAGATCTCCAGGAGTTTTCTTTGGACAATCTTTCCACGCAAATGGTACAAAATTATATTCAGCAAGAGTAATTCCTTTTAAAGGTTCTTGGATAGAATTTGCTACAGATATCAATCAAGTAATGTATGCTTACATTGATAGAAAGAAAAAATTACCAGTAACCACTTTATTCAGAGCCATTGGTTTTGAAAGAGATAAAGATATTTTAGAAATCTTTGATCTTGCTGAAGAAATTAAAGTTTCTAAAGCAGGACTTAAAAAAGTATTAGGACGTAAATTAGCAGCAAGAGTTCTTAAAACTTGGTTTGAAGACTTTGTTGATGAAGATACAGGTGAAGTAGTATCTATCGAAAGAAATGAAATCATTTTTGATAGAGATACTATTTTAGAAAAAGAACATATTGATGAAATAATTGAAGCAGGTGCTAAAACGATTTTACTTCATAAAGAAGATAATCAAATGGCAGACTATGCTATTATTCACAATACACTACAAAAAGATCCAACAAACTCAGAAAAAGAGGCTGTTGAGCATATCTATAGACAATTACGTAATGCAGAACCGCCAGATGAAGAGACTGCAAGAGGAATTATAGATAAATTATTTTTCTCAGAACAACGTTATAATTTAGGTGAAGTAGGTCGTTTTAGAATGAATACTAAACTTCAGTTAGATGTTGATATGGATGAGAAAGTATTAACAAAATTAGATATTATAACAATCATTAAATATTTAATTGAGTTAATCAACTCTAAAGCAGAAGTAGATGATATAGATCACTTATCTAACAGACGTGTTCGTACTGTAGGTGAGCAATTAGCTGGTCAGTTTGGTGTTGGTTTAGCACGTATGGCAAGAACTATTCGTGAGCGTATGAACGTTCGTGATAATGAAGTTTTTACACCTATTGACTTAATTAATGCAAAAACATTATCATCAGTAATTAACTCATTCTTTGGTACAAACCAATTATCTCAATTTATGGATCAAACCAATCCATTAGCAGAGATTACTCACAAGCGTAGATTATCTGCACTTGGACCTGGAGGTTTATCAAGAGAAAGAGCTGGTTTCGAGGTACGTGATGTACACTATACTCATTATGGACGTTTATGTCCTATTGAAACTCCTGAAGGACCAAATATTGGTTTAATTTCTTCACTTTCTGTTTTTGCAAAAGTGAATAACTTAGGATTTATAGAAACACCTTATAGAAAAGTAAGTAATGGAGTTGTTGCTAAGGAAGAGCCAATTTATTTAAGTGCAGAAGAAGAAGAAGGTAAGAAAATTGCTCAATCTAATTTAGCATTAAATGAAGATGGAAGTTTTGCTACAGACAGAGTTATTGCTCGTGAAGAAGGCGATTTCCCTGTAGTTACTCCAGATGTAATTGATTATATGGACGTTGCTCCAAATCAAATTGCATCAATTTCTGCATCGTTAATTCCTTTCTTAGAACACGATGATGCAAACCGTGCATTAATGGGATCTAATATGATGCGTCAAGCTGTTCCTTTATTACGTCCTGAAGCACCAATTGTAGGTACAGGATTAGAGAGAAGAGTTGCAAAAGATTCTAGAATCTTAATTAACGCAGAAGGTAAAGGTGTTGTAACTTATGTAGATGCAAACAAAATTACAATTAAGCATGATAGAACTGAAGAAGAAAACTTAGTAAGTTTCGATTCTGATGAAGTTACTTATGACTTAATTAAATTTAGAAAAACGAACCAAGGTACTTCAATTAACTTAAAGCCAATTGTTAAAAGAGGTGATAGAGTAGAGGAAGGACAAGTACTTTGTGAAGGTTATGCAACACAACAAGGAGAATTAGCTTTAGGTAGAAACATGAAAGTAGCCTTTATGCCTTGGAAAGGGTATAACTTTGAAGATGCAATTGTGATTTCTGAAAAAGTTGTTCGAGAAGATATATTTACATCTATTCATATTGATGAGTATTCTTTAGACGTAAGAGATACAAAATTAGGAACTGAAGAGTTAACTAATGATATACCAAACGTTTCTGAAGAAGCTACTAAAGATTTAGATGAAAATGGAATGATTAGAATTGGAGCAGAAGTGAATCCTGGTGATATCTTAATTGGTAAGATTACACCAAAAGGAGAATCAGATCCAACTCCAGAAGAAAAATTATTACGTGCCATTTTTGGTGATAAAGCAGGTGATGTAAAAGACGCATCATTAAAAGCTTCTCCATCATTAAGAGGTGTAGTAATTGATAAAAAATTATTCAAAAGAGCTGTAAAAGATAAAAATAAGAGATTAAGAGATAAAGAAGCAGTAGCTACTTTAGAGCAATCTTTTGTATCTAAGTTCGAAAGTTTAAAAGACCAGTTAATAGAAAAGTTATTTAACCTTGTTAGTGGTAAAACATCACAAGGTGTATTTAATGATTTAGGTGAAGAAGTATTACCAAAAGGTAAAAAATATACACTTAAAATGTTAAACTCTGTAGATGACTATGTGCATTTAACAGGTACTTGGACAACTGATGAAGATTTAAACAAATTAGTTGGTGAATTAGTTCATAACTATAAAATAAAAGTAAACGATTTACAAGGATCTTTACGTCGTCAAAAATTTACAATCTCTGTGGGTGATGAGTTACCAGCTGGAATTTTAAAATTAGCTAAAATTTACATCGCTAAAAAACGTAAGTTAAAAGTGGGTGATAAAATGGCTGGACGTCATGGAAACAAAGGTATTGTTGCAAGAATTGTAAGAGCAGAAGATATGCCTTTCTTAGAAGATGGAACTCCTGTTGATATCGTTTTAAATCCATTAGGGGTACCATCTCGTATGAATATTGGTCAGATTTATGAAACTGTTCTTGGTTGGGCAGGTCAAAAATTAGATAAGAAATATGCTACACCAATTTTTGATGGAGCTTCTTTAGATGAGATCAATAAATATACAGACGAAGCTGGTGTACCAAGATTTGGACACACATATTTATATGATGGAGGTACAGGTAAACGTTTTGATCAACCTGCAACTGTAGGTGTAATTTACATGATTAAGTTAGGTCACATGATTGATGATAAAATGCACGCGCGTTCTATTGGACCTTACTCATTAATTACGCAACAACCATTAGGAGGTAAAGCACAATTTGGTGGTCAGCGTTTTGGAGAGATGGAAGTTTGGGCACTTGAAGCATATGGAGCATCAAGTATCTTAAGAGAAATCTTAACTGTAAAATCTGATGATGTTATGGGTAGAGCTAAAACTTACGAGAGTATCGTAAAAGGAGAAGAAATGCCTGAACCAGGTTTACCAGAATCGTTTAACGTATTAATGCACGAACTTAAAGGTTTAGGCTTAGACGTTAGATTAGAAGAATAAATTTTTTCAGTAACCAGTTTCCAATAGTTTCTATTGGAAACTGACTACTGCCAACTATACTTATTAAAAGACATGGCAAGAAGACAAGAGAAATACACTGTAAAAAAGTTTAATAAAATCTCAATTGGTTTATCATCTCCAGAAGCTATATTAGAAGTTTCTAAAGGAGAAGTTTTAAAACCAGAAACCATAAACTATCGTACGCATAAACCTGAACGTGATGGTTTATTCTGTGAGCGTATTTTCGGTCCTGTAAAGGATTATGAGTGTGCTTGTGGTAAATACAAAAGAATACGTTACAAGGGGATAGTTTGTGATAGATGTGGTGTAGAAGTAACTGAAAAGAAAGTACGTAGAGATAGAGTAGGACACATTAATTTAGTAGTCCCAGTTGCTCATATTTGGTACTTTAGATCATTACCTAACAAAATGGGTTACCTTTTAGGTTTACCTTCTAAAAAGTTAGATATGATTATTTACTACGAACGTTATGTAGTAATTCAACCAGGTATTGCTAAAAATGCAGAAGGTGAACCATTACAAAAAATGGACTTCTTAACAGAAGAAGAATATTTAGATATTGTTGATGAGTTACCACAAGATAATCAGTATTTAGAAGATACAGACCCAAACAAGTTTATTGCTAAGATGGGTGCAGAATGTTTAATTGATTTATTAGCTCGTATCGATTTAGATGAGTTATCTTTTCAATTAAGACACAAAGCAAATACAGAAACTTCTAAACAACGTAAAACAGAAGCGTTAAAGCGTTTAAATGTTGTTGAAGCATTCAGAGATTCTCAAAAAAATAGAGAAAACAATCCTGAGTGGATGATTATGAAGGCAATTCCAGTAATTCCACCAGAATTACGCCCATTAGTGCCTTTAGATGGTGGTCGTTTTGCAACTTCAGATTTAAATGATTTATATAGAAGAGTTATTATTAGAAATAATCGTTTAAAAAGATTAGTTGAAATAAAAGCTCCAGAAGTTATTTTACGTAATGAAAAACGTATGTTACAAGAATCAGTAGAT
>Ga0247567_1000081_pt1 | contig 9665 bp, 2 predicted proteins | sample 15RmetaT_FD_190373 | JGI IMG/M metagenome (GOLD analysis project Ga0247567, IMG submission 190373) | Metatranscriptome of seawater microbial communities from Monterey Bay, California, United States - 15R (Metagenome Metatranscriptome) | ecosystem: Environmental > Aquatic > Marine > Coastal...
GGTCTATGCCGGGTGCGGGGAAATATGCAATGGAAATGGCTAGCTCCCTTGCTGTACCTCCTGATTGCGCATTGCCGTGGGGACCATCCAAGCTGGAGAGCGCAATCAGCATCATCGGCATGCCCAATGGGAGAGCATTGCGACGACATCGACCCCGAGGTCACAAGGGCACCGCAGCAGCAGGACTGGCAATCGGCTTTGCCGCGGCAATTGCAAATTCTGCACAACAATGGACTGGCACCAGATGACATAACTTTTGCTCTGGGTGCTTCTGTACTTGGTCTTCCCAATGTATCAGTTCCTGCAAAAGACACACGCAATCGTGCACAAATATGGGACGTCCATTTTGGTGCAGGCGAGTTGCGCCAGCTAGCTGTCAGTGGTTCTTTCAGCAACCCACCTGCTCCCCAGTTGCGGTTTATGCAAAACACTTTGAGAAGTTGCGGCACCTTCTGGTCTCTTGGAAGCAGTGATGTTGGTGGTCAGGCAGTGACTCCTGGAACTAGCAAAGTCAACCTGACTCAGAGTGGACGTAGTTTACAGACAGCGCTTCCTTTTTCAATGTTGCAAGGTGGCATATTTCGCATTTGCTGGTCAGACAACGGAGACTTTGAGAGCAGGTGGCGGGGATTTGCGTTGGACGTGCGACTGTATGTAAGTGGTCTTCAGAGCAGTTGTTCCCAAAATGATTGTTTGGCGCGGCAACGAGCTTCGTGCCATGTGCCCAGGCCACGCGGATATCACGGCAGCTGCCTGCTGAACTTTAGCGGAAATTATAGCAATTTGAGGATAGCTTCTTGGACATCGCCTTATCTGGCAACATATGATAACTCTACCGGCGTGGAGCTAACAGTAACACGGCATAGATGTGGGACTACCAGTCCTGGTCTCGATTTATTTGGGCCCACAGTGACACGTTTGCAATTTGCCTTTCCAGCTGAATACTCACCTCCTTACCTTAACATCCCTGTGAACCGCAGTTCTTTGTATCAAGCTACAACATTCGCCATTTGCTATTGCCCCGCTGCCGATGGGAACTGCAACAGCCCCTCGACTTTCACCCAACAAATTGGTCTTCTCATGCTGTACGACGTCCGGGTTTGCAGCCCAATAGAGGGCCTAAACTGCATATCTGATTTTTCTGCTGTGGTAGCTGGGCAAAGGTTCATGCTTCGTGTTTCCTGTCCACCAGAAGGGTGTTCCCCTGGGAATGCCAGCCGAATTAAGCTTGCTCAGCGTAATAGTACTGCGTGGCAGTTATTGCCCTGGGATCCGCAAGGTCCACGATATGTCTGCTCGATAGAAGCTCACATGGCTGGTTGGCTACCGCGCGGAGTTTGCACATCACCGCAAAGTTGTAATAGCAGTGGTGGGTTGAGACAGGACAGACGCGACTGGGGCTCCTCAGGAGCATGGATGGCTTGGGAGCCAGAGAGCCCGTCTGGGGATGAGAGTATCCGTGTCGGTGTGATAGCAGACGTGTGCTACTGTGATCACAGCTGCGAAGGGAGCAGTGCCGTCTGGTTCAAGGCTGGCGAGGTGCGAGTTGCCACTACTCGCTTGGGTCCTGTGCCTGCACTGGGCTACCCCATGTTGCAAATTGTTGGAGCAAAAGGCACGCTGACAATAGCCCAACCTCCAGAGGAGCCCAACTCCCTTGGCATCAGCAACTCCAGCACCATCATGCTCATCTCTGATCCGACCAAGAATGCAACTGCAGCAGATTGTGTTACATCTTCTTCGCGTCTTGATTCCGTGCCTATGTTGGATGACTCTTCGTGGAACGAAAATACTCAGGATGTTTTGGTGCGTTTTCTTTTCAACGAGACAGAGCTAAACAATACAATTGTTGTAGATGCCCCAGGAGTTGTGGCAGTCTGCTACTGTAATGCTCTGGTGGGACTTCATGAAGCATGCGCAGACGGAGATTACTTCATCGCTGGCCGGGTAACTATACGAGGACCTCTTCCAGGTCATGAGTGGAGATTTTCTGGTGGCGGCATCTACCATTTGGAGTATGCTGGTTTCGGTCTTGATGCTCAAGATACCATCAGATTCTCTCTCAACCCGTGCTCGCAAGCTGCTGGTAATCCAGTGAGTGCATGGGGTTGGGTTTTCACAGGATGTCCTGCAAACTGTGGTCCTCTGAACGAGAATGTTCCGACGACGCTGCTGACTGACTCAACTGTAGGATGTGATGATCTGGGCCAAGGCTGTCAGAATGTGCGCATTATAGGCATCACGACAGGACCAACAAGCACTGAACTGGAATTTAGTGGTGACCCATTGCTGGTAGATGGAGACGAAATCACAATAGGACCTGGTGTACAGGGCGGCACTCCTGAACAAACTGACCTGCTTCAGGGTCGTTTTCCTCTTCAAGAAGGAGGCGAGTATACTGTTGCACACACTGTCTTTGCTGGTGCAGGAGTACACAAGCGGCGCATGAATCTTAAATATACCGGCTCAGATGGTCAGCCCATCCCACTCTTTACTCCACCTGCCTCAGGACTTTCTTGGGCTCGGCGAAACCGAGCAGCTACCCGCCATGAGTTACTAAAGCCTGACGGCCCACGTGTACCCCCGCTCCATGTGTGCTGGAAAGGCAGTGGTGCAGGCCTGCAGGGGTATACTGCAGAGGTTGGAGTGCTGAGATTTGTATGGGCGCCTCCATTCACAGAAGCAATATTCGCACCAGCAGCACCAGTCCTCACTCAAATGGTTCCTGTCATCATTGGTTTTCAGACCGGAAACAGTGCCTATCCAGTTAACGCAAAAGGAACATCGCTCGTTGTTCGCTTTGAGGACAGGACACGGTTAGTGCCACGTACTGTGCATGGTGCCAATGTGTCGTATGGTACATCACGAGCAAACGGTACCCAGGCGGCATGTGGAGAATTCCTTTTGGAAGCCTGGTCAAATTCATCTGCAGGGTTTCCGCTTCCTAAGAGGTGCAGGTGGGTAATTGAGTATCTTCAAAGCGGCCCGTATGTGAAGGACTTTGAAATAGAGTTTGAAGAAGCAAATGGCTTGGCAGCAAAGACTCAGTACCAGATCGTTGTCAATGTTGTAATGGTGGCTGATCTAGAAAAAGGCTACCATGCAGATCGAGGCAAAAAGGTTCTAAGAATTATAGCCTTTGATGACCTTTACACGCGACCATATCAAGCGATTGAAGAGAGTTACCCGGAACTTCTTCTAGGAGGTAATCGACAGACAGGTACTCTTGCTCAAGCGGATGAACCTCAGCTGTCTGGCCTGGAAGTCCTTGGCGGAGCTGCCAAAAAAAACTCCAGATGGTACACTGGAGCTGCTCACAGTCACCAAAGAAAACTTCCGCATAAGGCTCCGCTTAACAGGTGGCGGCAACGTCGGCTTGACACCTGGCAGTTTCCTTCGAATTGTGTTCTTCCCCATGACGCAATGGCATCTCGGCACTGCGGTCAACTTCACCTGTGAACCAAGCCCCACACATGCCTGTCAGGGCCCTCCTCCGTATGTTCAAGCTGTTGAACCAACAGTTGGTCGTCAGATGAATTCTGTTGTGTTTACACGATTTTACGTGGAAAATATGACCCCCAAGTCCATCAACATGGTCGGTGACGTCAAGCCTGTCTTGTCCTTCAGTTTTTTTGGTGGCGCGGACGGTGGCTTCCTCGCTGTTCGACCTGGTGCTGTGGTGGTCCCTTATGACTGGAGGTCACGCTACTGGTACCATCCATCAACAGGGAGTTGCCTGACCAAACCTGCAGCAACGTACGCGATGCTACTTACCGTCAGGGGTGATGGCAACCAGGCACCTTTTGTGGGAGCGCCCAACGAGCTCTACTTGCGCATGTTGTTCTTTGCTGGGCTCGCAGCAGATGTTACCATGACAATCACTCCGCCAGAATACTATCGGAACTGTGGATTACCGAGTGCAATTCCAGATGGAGTGAAGTTGAACGTGTCAGCTATTCCTTACGGTGCCGGGGCTCTTCGTGCGGGTACCTGGCAAAATGTCACAAGGACTGGCATGGATGGGAGCTGTCAGTGGGTATATCAGGGAAGCCCTAAGGGCGGCATGTATCCGAAAGTCTCAGCTTACATCCGTGTCCCCTTCCAGAACCCTGCAAACCCTGTCCGCACTGGAGATCACAAGAATGTCTGGGATCTGACAGTGCGGTACGAACAGCTGAACCTTTCGATGGACGCTAGCTTCAATGTTCCACAAGAGTACAAAAGCCCGGTCTATGGCACCAACGTGGCTGTTGTGGGCCGCTTGCCTTTCGTGCAGATTATGCCATCTTCACTCATTGCAGGGAGCAAAGCGATGCTGTGGGTGTTCTTCGAAATTCAACACACGGTAACGCCCGAGGGGTCCATTGAGGTTGATGCACCTCCTGGCTTCAATTTCGGGACATCCTGTGGCACGCAGGAACTACCAGCTGAGAACTACAAGTATGGTGGCGGCCCAGCAGAAGCACGACTTCGCCGATTACCACGCATTCGAAACTGCACTGTGACGCCTTATCCAGATGATTGGTTCCGTGCCATTCCAAACCACGCTCGCATCCGGATCTTTCTGGACAAACCACTCCTCCAAAACGAACGCTACGTGTTTGGCGTCAATGTGACCATGGATACGACGTACACTCAGTGGCATCAGCAGTTATGGAGCGTTCGGACACTAGGTCAGAATGGCAGCCCTGTTGATGAGAGCGACGGCTGCCTGGTTCTCAGCGGCGTACCTAGGGAATCAGACGGATCTGACCAATGGGGTCTATACAAGGAGGCCATGCCCGCTCCGAGGTTGATTTGGGGTGAGACGTTGCCGTTCAGATTGACCATGACCCTCAGCTATGTGACATTCTTACCGCTGACTTTTCCGCGAGACGTGTTCAGCTCTGTTCGAGTGGTTGCACCTCTGGGTTTCGTGTGGGACTTGTCAGAGGGCTGGTGGCAAAACCAGCCGGCGGGAGCCACCTTGCCGTGGCCATCAGATACACCAACTGTGGTTGATGACCTACAGCTGCGATGGGACCAGAAACTTCCACTTCTCAGCTCCGCGGTCTATGGATTCCGAGTGGCCATACAGATACCAGGGTACCCAGCTACATTGAACCTCTTCTACTTTGAGGTTGGCTTCCTGGAAGAGCCACGTGAATTTGCGACGACGATGCCAGGAATACCGGTAATTCGAGTGATACACCGACCCGAAGTGGACTACCTCAGTGGTTTAAAGATGCTGACTCAAACGGTGCGCTTCGATGTCACCACCATTTCTCCACTCTACTCAGGCGAAGGCTTTGTGTTCTTTGGGGATCAGGCAAGCGCGTTCCTACAATGCCAATGCCCGTCCGACGCAGAGCTCAGTGTCTACGGCATCACATGTGCAGTAGGTTCTGAGCAAATCAGCGGGAAACTGATCCTCAGCCTAACAACCCAACAGAACACCGCCCCAGGACGCTTCATCTTCCGCTTCTCATGCAGGAATCCAAACAGATTGTTGCAAGGAGCAATCTGGCAGCTCGGCACTTACCAGGACACAACAAGGTATCCACGGTCCACAGCTATAGATGGCAAAGCACAAACTCCTGGTTTCAACATCCAATCGGTGTTGCCCAACTTGAGAATGCTTACAGGCATTACATACCCTGGCAAGGAAGCTCGCCCATTGCGTTATGGTGCAAGCCTTCTCACATTTCAACTTGCTCCTCGAGATGCAAAATTTGGAGACGGTCCAAGCAGTGGGCGTCTGCGGGCGCCAGAAGGCACTCTTTGGGCAACAGACTGCCTGACAGAGGTCTTCACCGAACCCAGCTCTGTCTTTGGAGTAGGTGCCCCTTGGCCCACAAATTATACTAACGTGCCGGAAGCGTTTCTCTGTGATGGTGATTTCCACAGAGCATACCTCACTTGGCGAGTGGCACTACAAAGTGGTGTTATCTATGTTTTCAGGGTGATGCCCCGGAACCCACCTTTCTCTCCACCAGATAACGTTTGGACACTGGAGCTTGATGGCCAGTCTTCTAATGTGAGTCAGGCGCAGCACATTCAGGCTTTTTTTGACACCTCTCTGAAGTTTGCCTCGACAGCTTTACGAAGGCCTTGGGAGGACCTGGGGACAAACTTCACCAACCGGATCCAAATCCGATTCACTCCTACCCTGTATGCGCATCGAATTACTGTCACGGCGCCTCCTGGGTATGACTTTGGCAATCACAGCTTCTGTTCCCAATCAAGACTCACAGGTAAAGATCCTCGACAGGGTGGAGCTCTCTTTGTACCACAACTGGCGGCATGTGATGCGGAAGGAACAGAATTCTCAATCAACTTTTCAGCGCCTGTGTGGAATGTTACACCTGATGCTGCGTACAACTTGGAGGTCGACATCTTGAGCCCGTTGACAATCCCGTCTCAAACGGAGTCCTTTATACTCCTCTCATACTTGCCAGATGGTACAGTTGGGGATGAGGCTGTGTTGGAGTCTCCTGCAATAGCGCCAGCAGCTCAAAATTTCACCGTGACAAATCCAAATGCAACAACATCTTCAGCGTACGTTGTCAATGCATCGCTGGATGTGACATTCAGTTCCACAATTGAGGTTGGTGCCAGGTTGGAGATCACTGTTCCACAGCATTTTGGGTATGACGGTGGGTTCTGGGCATGTCCTGTTCAGTGGATGATGCCACCTGCAGGGCCGCAACCACAGTGTGCGTGCACCAACACTGACAACATTGTCCGGTGCCGTGTAGTCATTACTGCCATTCCAAGACCGGCGGGCATGCCTTTGCCTGGCAACGACACCGATGTCAGCAGCACCATCATGTATGCACCTTGGCCACCGGGTGTCCCTTTGCGTATTTCCGTCGGTGTGGTGAACCCCAGGATCATCCCCAGCGAGTTCCAGAACTACTGGGCCATATCCTTGTACCCACCGCAATCAAGCGCGGATGGGTTCAAGGCTCGTGAGACAGGTGCTTGTCGTGGGTGGAAGGTGATCCCACCTCTTTCTACAGTCACCATTACATTGGGAGATACAGCCGTCATGCGTGCTGGAGCTCCTGGTGCCGTGCTGCTGCTTGCCTTCGTCGCTTCCAATGATGCGATTGTGGTTCGCCTCACTGGGCTAACCCCTGAAGGCTGGAGCTTCGTCGGTAGCAGAATGTGCCCGCCAGGGGTAGCAGAGGACGCTTGCATTGCTGCAAGTACAACGAGCGACTCACCTGAAGTTTTCGAAATTTTCCGAACATACATACCTGCTGGACAAGAATTTAGACAACTGATCCGGGGTGTGAAGCTTGCTGATGGCGGTGGCAATACTACTTTCAAGCTGGAGACCTTTACGCTCAAAGAGTCGGGCGAGGTGGTGCCCATTGACCGCGCAGACTTGGTGCAAGGGTTCACAATGCCAGGCATGTTGAATGCATCGAAAGCCCTTCTCCGCACTGGAAAAGGGTTTGCAGACCCTGGTGATGCTTTATGGTTTCAACTGCCACCGAGACTGAGCGTCCCCGAGGCGATGGTGGCTTGGGACTTTACACTCTCGCAAGCTGGTCTTGTTGGGGACTCGCTCCAACTTAGTTCCACGACATTTGCAATGCAGTTGACCACAAAAGAAGTTACAATTACTGTCATTGAGGGCATGAGTGATGCTCCAAGACAGATCGTCTTCAACGTGCAACAGGTGAGCTCCTTCGAGCTACTTTTGAACCTCAGAGAGCCCCTTCCAGTCACACCTGTGAAGTACAGTTGTCGTGTATCCGTCCTCATTGAGGGGCCATTGCAGAAACCTGGGCAGTGGGCTGTGCCCACTTACCTCAACGTCTCGCTTCTTCGCGCTGGGGAGGTCTACCCGGTAGCAACGAACGATGCTGTGACGTGGGAGGGTCCTCTTGGAAGGGACAAGTGGGCTGTTGCTAATCAGCTTGCAGGGACGCTGGAACTGGTCACGGATGGTGCGGCACCTGTCTCTCAGACGGAAGCTGTCGGGACCATGCCCCCCGGAGCAACGAACGCACTCTTGGTTGGACCCCCAGGCCTGACATTCTTGCAACCGTGTCGACCAACAAACTGTACCGGCTTGATTGCGAATTTTTCTGGTACGGGACGACAGGCTCTTCAAGGAGTTACGCCTGATGTTAATGGGACCTTCATTTTTCGAGTCAGCTTGCCAAGGACTTTCACGGGTCGCACAAGTTGGGTTCTCTTGATTCCTGGACCTGGTGAGAGTGCCGTGAATGCAGCTTCGTGGATATCCTCACCAGGATTTCCTTTGCGACCGATGCCATCCAAAGTTTCATATGCAGCTGTTGCCAATCTTAGTGACGGGCAAGTAGTGGTTAGCTTGACGCCAGGGACTGGAGCAGTACGCATGCTTCCAAGCCCTTCAACATGCCGCGTGGTGGTGGTCCCACCACCAACCTATGCATTAGGGTGCGATTCATTCCGTCGTATATCCATACCAACAAAGACAGCGATCCGCTGTGATTGGCATAATAGTGGCAATGGGAGTACATCAGGATATGCAGTTGTGACTATGACAAACAGCTCGTTACAGGGCTTCGGAGAGCTGGTTTTTGGCTTGGACATCAACGTTCCACCAGAGACACCAAGCAACAATTTCTTCGAAGTAACACTAAGACTGCCTGACAACACTACTGTGGACGCAAACGTGTTCGTGCCCGGAGTGCGTGTGTTTGCTCCACAACTTCGCAGCAGTGTCAGATGGCAAGTGCGTTGTGAAGCTATTGAATGGCTTACAGCTTGGATTGGTCATGCGCAAGCGGCAAGAGTATTTAGAAACACACTGGCACAATCATTGCAAGTTCCCAGTGCAAGTATCACTGTTGAGCATGTGACTGCACTGAGACATGCACCTCCATTTCCTCGCTCGTTGCAAGAAACGCGTCTATTGACCTCCCAGCATGTTCTTCTCTTTCTGGAAGTAAACTATTCAGTAGCAGTGCTACTACATTCGCCGAACACCAGAGAGGAGTTGATGGCAAGGTTACAATCGAACACCTTTAATTCTACGCTGGACGCAAGTTTCCGCCAAGTTGCCAGTGCAGCAGGGTTGACGCCTCTCACTACAGAAGGCACTGACGTTCTGAGACCTACCGTAGAAGAACCACCAAGAGTATCTCAGCCGTTCATTGCATGGACACAGCCCAATAACGCTGGGGATGTTACAAGGGTCTCCTTGGGCATGACCTTCTCTCGGAGCACATCCATGGTCCTTGCTCTGCTCATACTCTTGCCACATGGGTTCCAGCACCAGCTGGAAGGTCTGGGGAGTTTTCAGCATGTTCGTGATGGTGGTGGCATCCCTTTCCCTGTGGCTTCCGATGAGCTCAGCTACATCGACACATGGAACACCAGCATCTTGCGCGTGTTGGTCAGTAAGACCAAACCGGTGACCCCAGGTAAATACACCTTCACTCTTCCAGTCCTGATACCGTCGACAGTGCCTGCTCGCAATGTATGGCAATTATGCGTTTGCTCTTCACGCGAATGTGACCGAGTGGAGCACTGGTCGGTCACTGCTTCGTTTGCACTACCTGGCTTCAACCTTGGTGAGCCAATGCGGCGGAGAGCAATCGCTGAAGCAATGCGCATGGCACTAGCCTCTCGATGGCTCATCTTTATAATCACTGCAGCCCTCAGCTTGGCATTCCCCTAGA
>Ga0247567_1000082_pt1 | contig 9638 bp, 1 predicted proteins | sample 15RmetaT_FD_190373 | JGI IMG/M metagenome (GOLD analysis project Ga0247567, IMG submission 190373) | Metatranscriptome of seawater microbial communities from Monterey Bay, California, United States - 15R (Metagenome Metatranscriptome) | ecosystem: Environmental > Aquatic > Marine > Coastal...
GGCAGATCTATTAGTGGGGTGCAGATAGAGTGCTGCTGAATCGAGGTCAAGGCCTCTGATGGTCTCCTTCGCCCAGCCGCTGTTCTGGCAAATTCGGTATTTGGTCACCGGTTTAACAAAAAAGAACTATAAATCCAGCGTGTCCGAGTTGCACCACCTCATCTCTCTGTATGGGTACGATGCGCAGGTTTTCTTCCTGCGAACGCTGATCGAGGAAATCCAGTTTCAAGATGCCAAGCACGGCGGTGGTCAAGGTCGTGATCAACTGAAAGTGCAACTGTTGCAGAATGAGCTCCGTGAGATTGAAAGTGAGGAGCAGTTCGGAGTGTTGTTGTGTCAAGCAGTGGAAGCTTCCCGAGAAGGAGGAGTTCTTGAAGACTTTGTCACTCACGTGTGCAAAGTGGCAAAGGTCCAGTTGCGCGGTCAGCTGTCCCTTGCCGTGGCATGCTTGCAGTCAACGAATGAGGTAACTCATCGTGAGGGCGCCAAGTTTTTAAGGACCAAGCTCCGTGAGTACGTTTCGCCTGGAGGCCGGGGACAGCGTCTATCAGAACCGCTGCTTCACCAACTGTTGGCGTCTTTGCGTGGAACGGAGCTTGAAGAGGCAATCCCACAAGAGCACGACAGGGAGTCGCTGTTCAAGCAACTCGTGGATTTGCATCCCGACGTCGATGTTTCTCGCGGGCCATGCGCTGGACTCCTTGCGTCCCAAAAACCCAGTTCCATGCGGTTTGCTCGACAAGACAAGCGCTCGGTCATAGTGGACGTCCCGCTGATTGGTGGTGGTGCTGGGCCTGATGGAGTTCTTCTTGATGGTGTTCGAGCATGTGACATTGTAGAGGAGATTGGACGTGGTTCTGGTGGAGCATCAGTACAGGCAATCCACGACGTACTGTCACTCTTTCCCGGCCTTGGCACAAAAGGGTTGGCAGAGCTTGTCTGCATGACGGTGCGCACCAGCGGAACACACTGTGATCCACATTCCACACTTGCAGCTGGCGTGTTGACAGCTGCGGTACGAGACTCCTGGAATGATCCTGCCACGCCGGTTTTTCACCAGACAGAGGCGGCATCAGATAGGGCAGCTGACAGTGCACACGAGGCAGCCAGCATGATTGAAGCGGTGTCGGAGTGCATCTCGGATGCACGATGGGCAGAGGTCTTTGAGATGATTTTTGATCTCCCGGACCTCCGTATCAGTGATGCTCGTTCCTTTCAGGCTCTGCTAGCTGCACATCGAGCTGCATGTGGTTCAAAAGAACAATTCCCTCTTGCTGTTGTGCTGCGTAAACGCAAGAACACAGCTGCGCAACTGCAATTTCTGAGGCATGCCGCAGAATGCGATGCATCCATGGTTGACTTCTCATATGTCCCTCCACTGGTCGAGCCAGTTCCAGGTCTGCCAGGAGCTGAGGATGCAGAGCAAAATGGTGGACCCAACCATTGCTGGGCATGTCGTGCTTTTATCGAGGCTCTCTTCGAGCTTGCAGAAGCCGAGGACTACGGAGCAGTACGGCGAATCTTCAATGTTCCTTTACAGAAGTTTCCGGAAGCCTTGCTCATCAGCATCTGCCACGCTGAGGATCGTTCACAAGGTGCATTGCGGACAGAATTGATGGAGAAGCTGATGCCCCCACTTTTTGATGAAGAAGGGCCTTACTCAACGCTGGTGCAGTCAACACTTGCAGAACGTACCCCAGGGCAACTAAAATGGCTACTCCGTTCTTTGCAGGAACGCTATCCTCAGCATGGTCTTGAGCGGATCATGAGCATCTTTGCGAAGGATGAACTCGTCAGCTTCTATGCATCCTTGCTGCAAGGGCCTCCAACAGAACTATCGTGTCGTTTGGCACTTCTAGGTTCTAACCGTGGAGCACTGTCACTGACATCCTGGCTGTCTGAGACACTGAATGAGCACAAGGATGCGGGAGCTCTTGGTCTCATACGCTTCCTGAGGGTGCGCTTGCAGCCACCACCCGCGGTGCCGGGCAAAGCAGACTCTACTTCACCATTGCCTGCAGGCACTGATGAATTCATGCTGTACAAGACCTTCCTTGACGCTCTCCATGAGGCTACGCCAAAATTGACATCGGAACCTGCCCGCCAGGTGCGAGAAATTGCACAGCTTGCACACCAGCGATTCCCAGCACTTACGCCTGCCCCGCCTTTAGAGGCGCCACCTGCGCCAAGTCCGCCCCCGACTGATCCACCACCAGGTCCACCACCACAGCAGATGTCCCCAGCAGAGTTGGAGGAGTCGTCTAACAGGTTCTTCTGCAAGATCTATACCGGGGAAATGACTGTGCCACAGCTCATTGAGATAATGAAGGACTTTGCTGCAAATGACAAGGGGAGCTGGAAGCATGAAGTTTATAGCCGCATGATCCAGAATCTCTTCGACGAATGTCGCTTCTTCCCAAAGTACCCCCCGCAGGAGCTCACGACGACCGGGGAACTCTTCGGTTCACTCATAAACCATGACTTGGTACACGCGCCCAACCTTGGGCTGGCACTCCGTTGCGTTCTGGAGGCATTGCGCCGACCAATGCACAAGAAATTCTTCCGCTTTGGAATCCTTGCATTGGAACAGTTCTTGGACAAGCTGCCTGTCTGGCCTCAGCTATGCCATCACTTGACTCAGATTGAGCACCTCGAGAAGCAGTACCCAACTTATGTGGAATATGCAAAAAACGTGCTCAAGGCTTTGCCCGAAGAGCTTCGCCATTCAACAGCGCTGAAACCTGAAGTTCTTCAAAGCTATCCGATGCCAAAGGCACCGCCCAAGGCAGTCCCACCTCCTGGTGCTGCCCCTCCACCACCGAGCAGTGCACCAGAGCCACCACCTGCTGCAGTGCCAAAACCTGGCCCACCAGCTGGAACACCCCCTGCAGGCCCAGCGCCACCAGCCAGTGCAGCAGAGGCATCACCGGGATCTTCGCTCCGTGCTACCAGCGACTCTGTGGTCACCCCTTCATCACCAGGTGCACCCAGCAGTGCTCCAGTGGGTGGTGCCACTGCAAGCAGTGCCAACCCTGCAGCTGCAGCAGTTGGTGGCGCTCTAATGTTTAGTGGAGCGCACACAGTGGATTCTCTTCTCAATGACCCTGAGCTACAAATCGAGAAACCACCAATGTGGATGTGCGATATGACTGCTCAGATCTTCAACAGCTTGGTGAAAGACAACGTGGAGCAAAAGGTTGAAGAAATGAGGCAAATCCTGCAAACTGAGTACTACCCCTGGCTGGCCTACTACCTTGTGAAAAACCGTGCTTCCAAAGAGGTCAATTTCCACGGGACTTACATCGAGTTCTTCGAGAAGTTGCGGCAGCCTCGCCTTTTGGAAATGGTGACAAACATGACATACGACTGCTTGCGAGTTCTGCTTAAGTCTGTGGACCAGGCTGTGGTTTCGACGTCACATCGCACAGTCTTGAAAAACTTAGGGTACTGGTTGGGACAGATCACATTGGCCCGCAACAAGCCACTCAAGAGCAAGAATATGGATCTGAAGAACGCCCTGCTCGATGCGTATGAAAATGGACGACTCACCGCGGTACTGCCTCTGGTATGCAAGGTTCTTGAGGGTGTGCAAAGGTCCAAGGTTTACAAGTTGCCAAATCCGTGGACAACGGCGATCATGAGCCTCCTGGCAGAGATCCATGATGTTCCCAATTTGAGGACAAACCTGATGTTTGAGGTTGAAGTGCTGTGTAAGCATTTGGAAATCAAAATCAGCGATTTGAAGAGGAGTGACTTAGTTGTGGGCAAGAGGCCTCCTCCTAACAGCAATGACCTCAGCAGCGCAGCTCGTCAAGCTCCTACAGATTCTAAGAATGAATCGTCTGCTGGAAGTACTAAGCCTGCAGAAGGTTCTGCATCTGCGGCTGGTCCACCGCTACTTCGGAGTGATGCTGTGGCTTGGTCGGGTCTTCATGGCAACGAAGCTCCCAAAGATGATGAGAATCGCGTTGCAGGAGGTACCTCACTCACTGGCTTGGGTCTGGGACAAGGTGGCTATCATGCCTACGGTGGTGGAGATTCTCTCTTGCCGCTGCTTCCAAACGTCAGTGGCATTGGGGGAAGTGCTGATCGCGGAGGTGGTCATGGTGGGTCTGCAGCCACAGGTGCTTCTCACGCGGAGGACTTCATCATCTCAAATCTGCCCAGCCTGGTGACCATCAACAGTCAGATCCCTCTGTTCCAAGTGCACACCAGCCTTCGAACGCTGGTTCCTCATGCAGTGGATCGTGCTATCAAAGAAGTGATCTCGGCCGTTGTTGAGAGATCGGTCACGATATCCTGCCTGACCACGCGCGAGATGGTCACCAAGGACTTCGCGATGGAGCCAGATGAGAACATGCTGAAGAAGGCGGCTCAGCTGATGGTGTCTTCTGTGGCCGGTTCACTCGCCTTGGTGACATGCAGAGAGCCATTGAGGGTATCTTTGACAAACCATCTCTGGCAGCTACTTCTCCCGCACTGTGGGACAAAGGATATGAACGAGACGGCAGCATTGGAGCAAGTTGTGCATATTCTTTCGACCGAGAACCTGGAGTTGGGTTGCAACCTCATCGAGAAGGCAGTTGTTGAGAAGGCCCTTAAAGACATTGAAGAGTCCATTGCACCTGCCATCCAAGCAAGGAAGGACCAGCGCGCAAGGAATCCGAATGTCACGTACTACGACACCAGTTACATCCAGCCAACATCGAAATGGCCTCAAGCACTTCCAGACATGCTTCGTCCCAAGCCAGGGCCTTTGACAGCACAGCAGCTGAAGGTATACAAGGATTTCAACTCCATGCCAACCGGTGCTGCCAAGGCCAGATTGCCAGCAGGACTGCCACCCTTGAACGTCGCTGGTGTCACCAACACGTCGCCCGCACCGACAATAGCACCGCAGGAGCCGCCGCCGTTCCTGGCATCGCAGGCCGCTGGTACAGCTGGGGCAGGCCTTGGCCTTGGTGGGCCTGTGTCTTCTGGAGGTGACACACTCACAACTGCATCGATGACGTCTTCAAGTGCAGCTGCAGGTGTCCGCTTGGGCTTCGGTCGCAATGACGCCCAGGTTAGTGGGGATTTCGACCTGACACAGTCTCCAAGGGGCGCAGCTGGCACCTCTCCGATTGGGCCCGAGAATGCAGCATCAGCAATAGGGGAAGACATGCGACTTGGCGAGGGCGAACCTGCTGCAGCGGTCCCATTGGATGTGCAGCAGGCATTGGCTTCATTGATGAACTCCGTGGAGCAAGCAATCCAGGGACTGCTGAACAACCCGCCTTTGCTACCGCCAATCGATTCTGCGAACCCTCAGCTGTATAAGCAGGAGGATGCCCTTGAAGCCTGCACAGCGTTGTCACTATTGCCCTTGGACCATGAGCTTGTGACGCTATTGCGTCAGGTGCCCCACAGGGTGGCGCAGAGCTCCCATGTAGAGACCTGTGCTCTCGACCTTGCTCAGCGCATTTTCAAAAGGTTGTATGAGGCTCCACAGACAGTACCGCAAGTGCATCCTCCAGACACAGTCTCCCTTTTGCACCTCATGGTTGAGGTCTACTTGGGAGTTCTGGATATGCTTCGTGATCCATTGAAAGAGCAGCTGGCAAAGGTCCTTGTGAATTGGGTGGACGATGTCACTGGAGCACAGCGCTACAATGTTGACGTGATCTCTGGTCTGCTAAGGTACCAGCTAGTTAACTTGAGTGACTTCGATCGCCTACTGGCAAAGTGGATCGAGACGCGCCCACGGGAGGCACATGGCGCCATCAACGCACCTGCTGTGGACTTCGCTGTCATGTTGCTGCAGCGCGTGTGCCTTCGACAGCGTGCCCTTTCTCGGTCTGACTTCCCAACAACACTCGAGGCCTTGCATCGCGAAGCTGCACGTGGGGGTCGGCAGTATCAACACGGGCAGCTTCAGATGCCATCTCCTTTATCACCCCAGGAGATGCAACTCGTGGATTCCGCGTCAAAGGTCATTGATGAACTCCATAGCGCAGAAGCTCCAACCACTGGGCGATCCAGGCAAACGCTATCTGCCAAGCTTGCCGAGCGGGTGGAGGAAGAACAGCGCCAACGCTCAGAATCAACTGGAGACCGTGGTGAGACTGCAAGCTCTCGTGAGATGATCATCAACATCTTTGAGGAGTGGCACAGCATGTACAACGCATCCCCCGATGGCGTGCAGAACCATGCCAGAGGGGCAGGAAACCAAACTTGCACCATCGTGCTCCAGCGCATAACAACGGCAGGGTTCATACGCAGCGAAGAAGCCATGGAGCGCTTTTTCAGGGTATGTTGTGAACATGCTGTGCAACGCGCCTTCTCTGACGCACAGCAAAGTTCTGCCACAGACGAGGTAAGAGAGCGTGACCGCAATGGTGAGGCACCGACGGATCAAGCTTCGCGCGATTCATATTGTGAACAGGCTGATTATGCAGGTTACAGTGATGCAGCACCGGGCTCACTGCACTTCGTTGCCATTGACTCGTTTACTCGGCTGATCGTTCTGTTGATGAAATGCGCGGACAAGGTCCAAATGCTGACCCGTGCCTTGTCTGCCATTGCACGAGTACTCATCAGAGATTGCGAGATCAAAGAGAGGCAGTTTAACCAAAGGCCGTACTTCCGCATTCTTCTGAATTTGCTGATGGATGTTAGCGCACCAGACCCGAACTTCGAACAAGCAAACTTCCAGCTCTTGAGCGCATTCTGCAATACTTTCCATACGTGCAATCCAATGCGTGTTCCGAACTTCGCTTTCGCATGGCTGGAACTCATTAGCAACAGAATGTTCATGCCAAAGCTCCTGATGGTTCGACACCAACGCGGTTGGCTAATGTTCCAGAGGCTGTTGGTTCAACTGCTATACTTCTTGGAGCCGTATCTCCGCAGAGTACAGTTGAACGACAGCACAAGGTTGCTGTACAAGGGCACGGTGCGCATGCTCTTGGTGCTACTTCACGACTTTCCCGAGTTCCTCTGTGACTACCACTTCTCCTTCTGTGACATCATTCCTATTCCCTGCGTACAAATTCGGAATCTAATATTGTCGGCATTCCCGAGGAACATGAAGCTTCCAGACCCTTTCATGCCGAACTTGAAGGTGGACCTTCTACCAGAGATCAAGATTGCACCAAGGATTCTGGCCAGCTACACAACAACTTTGTTGCAGCTACACCTCAAGGCAGATGTGGACAACTACATGCGAACGCGTGAAAAACGTTTGCTCGACGTGATCAAGGATAAGCTGCGCCTGCCTAAGAGTGACACGCTACAGCTGGACACCAAGTATAATGTTCCGTTGCTGAACGCCCTCTTGCTCTATGTTGGTGTTCACCTTCCACAGCACGGGAAGCAATTGCCAGGACAAGGCTTGCAACAAAATAATCCGTCTCTCGAAATCTTCATGCATTTAGCTCACCATTTTGATTACGAGGGCCGCTACTTGTTCTTGAGCGCCATTGCAAATCACCTCCGCTACCCCAACACGCACACGCACTACTTCAGTTGCGTCCTGCTGTACCTTTTCGCAGACACCAATGACGAGGTTGTGCGGGAGCAGATTACACGCGTTCTACTCGAACGGCTCATTGTGCATCGACCACATCCATGGGGCTTGTTGATCACCTTCATAGAGCTCATCAAAAATCGACGGTACGAATTCTGGAACCACAGCTTTGTAAAATGTGCTCCTGAGGTAGAGAAACTATTCCAATCGGTTGCATACACCTGCCTTGGCACAACGATCGACCGCCAAAGTGAGGGCGAACAGCGGACCAAGATTGGAGCGGGCAATGCAACTACCCCGGCACTGGCAAATGGAAGCGCTGCTGCTGGAAGCACGGGCTCTGCACCTGGTGCTATTGCAGGCAGTAGTGACCGCATACCTTCTGCAGCTGGCACTTCACCAGTAGGAACCTCGGCTGTTGGTGGGACACCAGCAGGGGACTTGTCAACAGCGTTTGCCACGAGGCCCACTATGCAGCCGTAGTGCGCAAGGGACCTGTCAAGCTAATGCGACAGGAGCTGACCAGCTTTATTGTCCCAACTTCTTTTCCCAAGTAGGGCTGAGTTTACACAGCAGCTGTATGGTCAAACTGAGGTGCCCCTTGCTCTTCAGGAAACTAATTTATGCAAGCAAGTTTCACATGAATATGAGTCTTTCAAATTTGCTTCTTGCACTCAGCAGTGGCAGTGTGGCCCTGGAAGTTTTGACAATGGAGGTGCAAGCCACATCGTGGATTTCAGCACTTCCTGTGCAACTTGCTTGTCAAGAGAGTGTGCTTCAGCGGCACAGAGATGCTGGCACATCTCGAACATCAATCTGGCTTGCCATGGCGTGCTGGGGCGATGTGCACCCTAACGTTCAAGATAATCTGAACTCGAACAGCCAGGCTCCTGTGATTGAACTTCTCACAGAGCTTTTGTCTCAACAGCGCGAGCTGGTCGAAATTCAGCGAGCTCATTTGAAATTGGTTTCTGCACCCACAGCAGCACCAAAAGATGCATGTGAGCTGGCTGTTGATAACACTGGTGCAGGCAAACAGGCAGATGCCACGTCACATGTGTCCAAGCAAGATGAAGAGCCTGTGCGACAGAATTCAGAACCAGAACTTAGTCAAAAAACTACGAAGATTTTGGAGATTGCTGAGTGGGAGACAGAACTTCATGGGGAGACAGTTGTTGCAAACCAAAAGCTTCCAGAAGGAGTGCCAGTCCCTTGTTATATGATTCTTCAATTAATGGGAGTGCTGCAATATGGGGGTACTGCGCTTTCTTGTTGTCTTCGGCATTGCTTCATGTGGGCCTCTGCTTTGATCGCATGCGCCTATGCAGTCATCGTGGCTCTCACTGCACAGAACTCAGTGCGAATAGTGGCTGGAACCACAGGAGCAGCTCTGAGTATTGGAGTCATACTCCCTGGGTGGTACACTTGGAGGAATCAATTCGCCCAGCATGGTGCCACACTCTCTCTGTTGCAGCGAATGGCTCAACGTCAGTTCCACTGGCAACCCTTGAAGAATGCATCGCGCATGTTTTGGATTTTGACTCCTGCACTTTGCGTAATTATTTTGTTGGAAGAAACTATAGTTGGCTTGGTAGTCTTACGTCATGAATTTGGGGTTGCGCGGTTTTTTGATTCAAAACTTGCCTTTTTGGGAGACGCAGTGGCACACCATATGACCAATTTAATCGTTGCTTTGGGCACCCTGTTAATGACAGTGGAGATCTTCTTTCTTTTTGGTCAAATTTGGATGTGCCATCTTGCTAGTCACCTTCACTGCCATAACGTACGGCTTTATGCTGGTGCAGTTGACAGGGCACTCCAAGGAGATTTAGATACAAAGGCAGTTGTATCGGCACTCAGCAAGATGGAGCTATCCGTGTCAGCGGATCTGCTTCGTGCCAGCGCCACCTGGGTCACATTTATACTGTATGAGATGTTCGTCTTTGCCTGCTTACTGTTGGTGTCAATCACCCTACTTCTGCGAGGTCTTGCCGCTGTTGGTCAACAGCACACCCTTCCAGTGAATATTCTAATGATTTTCAATATTACTGTGGTTGAACTGGGTTTGGCCTGGCCGCTGGCCATGGTAAAGCATGTCTACGAAGTTGATATACAGCTTGCTCTCAACAAC
>Ga0247567_1000083_pt1 | contig 9623 bp, 6 predicted proteins | sample 15RmetaT_FD_190373 | JGI IMG/M metagenome (GOLD analysis project Ga0247567, IMG submission 190373) | Metatranscriptome of seawater microbial communities from Monterey Bay, California, United States - 15R (Metagenome Metatranscriptome) | ecosystem: Environmental > Aquatic > Marine > Coastal...
GGTATGGAAGGTTATTTTTACGAAACACTTTCTACAAAATCTACACCAAAAGGATCTTCTGTAACACCTAGTGTTGCGGTAAGAGAAGGTAGAAGATTGTTTAAAACTTTAGATGTAGATGATATTTTTGCTACTGAAGTTTCAGATCAATTTCTAGCTCCAGTGGCAATACCTAATTCAAATACTTTTTTACAATTTAGTAATGGTTCTTATAATTTAATTAATAAAGATGGAGACCCTACAAAAATAAAAAACCCAAAAGCTTTATTCAAAAGGTTTTAAATAAAATAATATGAAGAAATATATGGTAAATGGTGTTTTAAAAACACTAGAAGAATTAACTTCAGAAGCAGAGGTTTTAGGCTTAGATATTGATACTTTTCTTGATTCAGTTGGGGCTGAGCTTCAAGACGTTGATGAAGATTTTCAAGAGGGTGTTGTAGACAATGTGGATGCAACTGTAACACCCAAAGCTCCGGAAGCATCCGAGACTCCAAGTACTATGGAGCAAGTTTTGGATGTTGGTTCTTTGGGCTCGTCATTAATAAATCCCATACTAGGAATATCTAATTTATTTAGACTTGCTAAAAAATATGATAAAGGAGAAGAAGGTGATTTTAGTGTAACTGAAGAACTAAAAGATATACCCCAAAGGGTTTGGGCTTCAACATTATCAGTGGGTGAGACTTTATCTAATGTACCTGGTTGGTTAAATAGACTACAGTTTAATATTGCTAAATCTTTTGCTGACGAGGAGTTTCAGGAAGAGTTTGACAAAATGAGCGCACAAGAACAAGATGATCTTGTACAAAACATTTCTTCTGCTACAGCCGCTGGAATTCCTGGGGTTGGAGGTTTTATACCAGCTTTAGGTAAACCAGGAAGAGAAAAAGCAGCTGAACTTAAAGCATCTGCTGAAAAATGGAGAGAAGATTTAGAAAAATACGATAAAACTATATTCCAAGCTTTTGCTCAAGGACAAGTGATAGAAGGTGTTACAAGAACTTTTGCTGGTGCTATGGAAACAATACCATCAATAGCTCAAGCTATGATACCTTATGTGGGTATAGGTAGTATAGTGGCTGGTCAAGCCGCTCAAGCTGATGCTGAAAATATAGAAAAAGGTGAAAAATTAAATACAAAAAATTTAATATATTCAACAATTATAGGTGCTTCTGAAGGTTTATTAGAAATTACTACTAAAAAAATAGGTGGTAAAATGTTTAAAGATCTTGCTGGTAAAAGCAAAGAATACGTCAAGCAAACACTTAAAGGCGTTACTCTAAAATTAAGTAAAGAGGCTGGATCAGAGGGTTTATCAGAATCTGCTACGTTAACTATCAACAAAGCTGCTGACATGCTTATCATGGGTAATAAAAAAGCTTTTGAAAACTATTGGTTAGAACTAGCTGACACTTTTATAATAGGTGCAGCAACTGGTGGAGGTATGAGTGGTACCGGTACTGCTGGTACTATAATCAGGGATGCTCAAGCGAATAATTCTATGCGTAGAAGTATTGAGAATAGTCAATATAACTCAGTATTTGAAGCTTTTGATGGAACTGAGATTACAGATGATAAAATTAAATTAGCGGAAAATAAATTTGCTAATAGAAAATTAGAGTTAGAATTAAAGCAAAAAGTATCGTTAGGTGACTTAACAATAGAACAAGCTAATGATATAAAAATAAATTTTAGATCAACTCAAGGAGCAGTTAATATAGCTAAAAACCTAAAGATACAGGGTCCTCTATTAAAAGAAACAGTACAGTTATTAGAGGAAAGCTCTTTACTTAGAGCTGAAATAAAAAAAGCAGGTGACAACAAAGCTTTAGTAGATACACAAAAGAAAAAATTAGTAGAAATAGAAAATAGATTAGGGCAAATAAGTGCTGAAAATCAATTAGCTATATCTACAGAAACAATAACTGATTTATCCAAAGGAGTTGAAGGTTTAACTGTTTTCACGGTTGAAAATGCTAAAGAAGCTGAAACATTATCTAAGGACCCTAAGTTTGATAACGTTGATAAAAAAGCTTTTGGACAACAAGGTTTTATATTACAAAATAAAGAAACTGGTGAACAAACTATAGTTATAAATAAAGAGCAATCAGCTAAAGATCTCGCTGTTGATGTAGCAAATCATGAATTTCTACATGCTTTATTATTTAAAACATTAAAAAATAGTAAAGGTACTGCTATAAATTTAGGTAAGGAATTAAAGGCAGAATTGTTTAAGATTGAAGGTATAGAAAATACTGAGTTCGCTGCTAGACTAGAGCAATATAAGGCTGATCCTGAATCTGTAAAAATGGAAGAAGTTTTGACTTTATTTTCTGGAGCTATACAAACAGGTGATATAAAATTTAATCAAGGGTTTTTTACTAAAGTTGGTGATATAATAAGAAGATTTCTACAAAATGCTGGATTAAAAAATGTTAAGTTTAACGAAGCTAAAGATGTTTATAATTTTATTAAAGATTATAATACAAGTCTAGAAAAAGGGAAATTGACAAAAGCTCAAGAAAAATTATTTACTGAACGAGCTCAAGGTGATTTAGTTAAAAGAGAATATAAAACAAAAGATGATTCAGCTGTTAAGGAGTCTAAATCTTTTTACGATAGCTTAACACCTGAAGAATTAGTTCAAATTAAAAAATCTCCATCAAGTCAACCATCTGAGATTTCAAAAGCAGATAAAGCTTTATTAAATCAATTTGATTTACTAGCATTAAATGCTTTAAACTATGATACTCGTAAAGGTGATTTTAAAAGAGAAGATGTTTTATCTGCAGCTAGAGAATTTTTACCGGGTATAGTAGAAAGGTTTGATCCTAACACAGCTAAGTTTTCTACATTTGTAGACAACAACATGAGACCTAAACAACAGCAGATATACGAAGAGGTAAAAGGATTATCTCGTGAGGCTGATAGACTTGATTCTCCTGAAGCTAAAGAAATTGTAGCTGAAGAAACTGTTGTAGAAGAAAAACCAGTTGTTAAAGAAACTAGAATTAATCCACTAAACTTTGACAAAGTAAACAAGTCAGAGGTTGAAGCAGTGGTTGATATAAAAACAGAGGAAATACCTGGCTTGTCTTTTAAGGAGGTTTCTGATAGATATGCGGGTAAAGCTGCATCTAAAATATTCAATATACCAGAAGCTAAAATAACTGATCCAAAGAAAAACTTAACATATGCTAAGAAAATAGTAAATGGTATACCGGAACAATCAGAAGCTGGTAACATACAAGAGTTTTTTAGATCAGGACAAAATGCTAGAAATTTTATAAGAATACTACCACCTGAAAATGTTAGTAGTTCTTCAGCAACTATAGACGAACAAGGTGAGAATATAGATGTATCTAGAGATGTATTAGGTAGAGCTTTAGGTTTAAATAACAAACTGCTTAATTATTTTTATAATAAAACAAATAGAAGATCTAAAGGTAAATCATCTCAACCAACAGTATGGGAGCTTAAAGAAGAGTTTAAAAATCCTACACCAGAAATAGTAGACAAGTTTAAAACAGAGTTAGGTATAACACCAAGAGGTGAATTAAATCTTTACGATAGAAACATAGGTCAATTGTTAAAAGGTGCGGCTAAATTACAAGGGCAAAATACAGCTAATGTAATTGCTCGTGATAAAATAAAAAAATCACCTGTTAAAACTGCTAAACCTAAAAAAACAAATAATAGCTGATGTAGCTTCAAGTAAATCTAGAGTTATGGCTGCAAAAGCCAAGCCTAAATCTTCTAAACAATTAGCTAATGATATTGAAAAATCAATGGGGCAAGTTAGGGCTTCTGAAAAAGTATCTGTAACAAAAGCAAGAGGTGAAGGTAAAAAAGGTAGAGCATATGATAGAGATGCTAAGCTACCAGAAACTGTTAGAAGTTTTAAAGGCGAAACAATTATACAAGGCTTTAATAGAACTTTAAATAATTTTTCTGAAAGATTCCCAGGTTATAATTCTTATTTTAAAAACGCTTTAGTTTTTGGCGAAACAAGATCTCCATACGGAGTAGTATCTAGATTTAAAGAAGGTGTTAAAAATGTTGGTAAGCAATTTGATATTCGTAGAACACCTATCACTAAAGATAGAAAAATAACTAATCCTTATGCTAAATCTATTTTTGAAACTGGTTACGTAGCAAAAGAAAAAGCTAAATTAAATGTGTTGAAGGATTTTTATTTAGCTGCAGAAGCTTATCTAAAAGACAATCCTAAAGACATTTGGGTGTTTGATGAAATTACTTCTGCTGCAACTAATTCTCAAAATGCTCCTAACAGAGCTTTAGCTCCAGCTCTTATAGTTCAAGTTGATTCTAATATGAAGCCTTTACAGGGCGTTAAAGGAATTGAAGAGCATACTGAGCCTCAAAATAACATAGGAACAATGTTAACACAAGCCGCAAAAGATGGTAATGTGAAACAGATTTGGCCTATAGTAGAAGCATCTTACATGCAAGGTTGGATAGACCTAGATAATAACGATTTATTGGATGTGGATTTTAAAACATCTATGCCTAAAGCGTATTATAAAGGTGTTGAGCTTTATTTAGATGGTAAGTTAAAATTAGATCAAGGTTTATTATCTACAATAAGGTTAAGTGAGGCTGGTATAGATTTATCTAGCATGATGTATATACCTACTAAGCAAACCTTAGCTGAGTATTTTTTTGAAACAAACGAAGTTCCTGTAGAATTACAAAAAACTTTAATGAACGATTTATTCTCTGGTAATAAAACATTGAGAGAAATAAAAGATGAAGCATTGTTTAATAGAGATGTTACTAATAGAGAAAATGAAACATTTAAACCAGATGCTAAAAAAGTTGTAGTAAAAAATAACAAAGCAGATAAAGCTATGGCTAATGCTAGAAATAGCGTTAAGTATTCTAAAAACAAAAAGAAAGCTAGAGTGTTTGATTTTGATGATACCTTAGCTCAGTCAAATAGTAAAGTTATAGTAAACATGCCAGATGGTACTAGCAGAAAAATATCTGCTACAGAGTTTGCCACAGAGGCTCAAGCTTTATTGGACCAAGGTGCTGAGTTTGATTTTATACAATTTAATAAAGTTATTGATGGTAAAAAAGGACCACTGTTTGAAGTCGCTAAAACAATACAAGATAAAAGAGGATCTGAAGACTTATTCATATTAACAGCAAGACCTCAAGCTGCAGCTTTAAATATTAAAGAGTTTTTAGAAGGATTAGGTCTTAGTATACCTTTAAAAAATATAACAGGCTTAGCAGATGGAAGGCCAGAGGCAAAAGCTGATTGGTTTGTAGATAAATATGCTGAAGGTTATAATGATTTTTATTTTGCAGATGATGCTCTTAAAAATGTAAAAGCTGTTAAAAAAATATTTGATGTGCTTGATGTTAAGTCTAGAGTACAACAAGCTAGAGTTAAATTTGCTAAATCACTAGATAGCGAGTTTAATAAGATGATAGAAAGAAATAAAGGGGTTAAAGCTCAAGCAACTTTTTCTGATATAAACGCTAGAAGAAAAGGTCGTAAACAAAAAAAGATTCGCATTCTTTATTCCACCTTCTGCTGATGACTTTAGAGGTTTAACAATGTACACATTTGCTGGTAAGGGTAAACAAGGTGAAGCTGATCAAGCATTCTTTGACAAAGCTCTTATAAAACCTTACATGAAAGGTATTAACGCTATGGAAATAGCTAAACAAAGAATAAGAAAAGACTATAACGCTTTATTACAGTCACATCCTATTATCAAAAAACAATTAAAGAAAAAGTTTCAAGGAACTAAGTATACTTTAGATGAAGCTACTAGAATATATTTGTGGAGTAAAGAAGGTTTTGAAATACCTGGTTTATCTAAAACAGATCAAAAAGACATTGTAAAGAAATTTGGTAAAGATGTAGATCTTGTAGCGTTTTCAGAAGGAGTAAAACTTATAACTAGATTAGATCAATTTGTGGAGCCAACAGCTGCGTGGGACGGAACAACTATTATAGGTGATTTAAGTAGAGTCGGTAGAGATATAAACAGAGCTGAGTTTTTAAAAGAATTTACAGATAATGTAGATGAAATATTTAGCGATAAAAACTTAAATAAAATTGAAGCTCTTTACGGTTTTAGAGTTAGAGAATCTTTAGTTAATATTATAGATAGAATGAAAACCGGTAGTAACAGATCAAGTGGTCAAGGCCGTATTGTTGCTAGGTGGAATAACTGGGTTAATAACTCTACTGGTGCTATAATGTTCTTTAACAGACGATCTGCCTTACTACAGTTAATGTCCTCTGTCAACTTTGTTAACTGGTCAGATAATAATCCTTTAAAAGCTGGACTCGCTTTTGCTAACCAACCACAATATTGGAGTGATGTTGCTAAACTTTTTAATTCAGATAAATTAAAACAGAGAAGATCAGGTTTGCAAAGTGACATACAAGAAGCTGAGATAGCACAAGCAGCTAAGAATAACGGTATGGAAGGTGTTATTTCTTATATATTAAAATTAGGATTTACACCTACACAAGTAGCGGATAGTATAGCTATAGCAACAGGTGGGGCTACATTTTATAGAAATAGAATAAAGACATATAAAAAAGCTGGATATGAATTAGCTGAAGCAGAACAAAAAGCTTTTGATGATTTTAGTGCTATATCAGATGAGACACAGCAATCAGCAGATCCAATGCTTATATCTGGTCAACAGTCTAGCGTATTAGGTAGATTAGTTTTAGCGTTTCAAAACACACCTATGCAGTACACTAGGCTTATGAAAAAAGCAGGTCAAGATTTAATAAACGGTAGAGGTGATAAAAGAACTAATATAAGTAAAATAGTTTATTATGGGTTTGTTCAAAACTTAATATTTTCTACGCTACAAAATGCTTTGTTTGCTTTGATACCAGGATTTGAAGATGAAGAAGAAGATTACGCTACTGATAAAGATAGAGATAAAGCTATAGAAAGAAAAGCTAAAAAATTAGATACTAAATTAGCTAGAGCTGGAAATAGTATGGTTGATACGGTTTTACGTGGATCTGGTTTAGCAGGAGCTGTTGTTTCTACAATAAAAAATGTTTTAATGGAATATAAAAAACAGCAAGGTGAATCAGAGTTTAATAGAGAAAATGCTCAGATTTTAATTGCAGCTTTAAATATATCTCCACCAATTGGTAGTAAAATTAGAAAAATAAATAATTTTTTAACAACTCAAAAGTACGAGAAAGATGTGTTGGCAGAAAGAGGTTTTGACGTAATGATTGACGGTAAATTTCAACTTAGTCCAGCGTATGATATGCTTGGAGAATTAAGTTCAGCTACTTTAAACTTACCTTTAGATAGACTATTTGATGAAGTGAACGCTTTAACAGAAGCTTTAGACACACGTAATACAAATTACCAACGTATAGCTTTAGGTTTAGGTTGGAGACAATGGGATGTTAACGCTAGAGTTGAAGAACATGATTTAATAAAAGTGGAAGGTAAGGCTAAAAGAAAAGAAGCTGGTAAAGAAAAAGCTAAAATAACTAGAGCTAAAAACAAATTAAAAGAAAAAGAATATAGAACATTTAGAAAAAAAGTTTTATTAGGAATAGAGGATCAAAAAGTTAGGGATAGTATATACAAAGTAGAAAAAGAAACTAATATAAAAACACCTATGTTTAAATTAAAGAAACTTGCAGAGAAACACGGAATATGAAAATAAGTAAACACGTGTCTTATGCTGAGGCTGTGTATTCTAATACAGCCAAGCGTAGACAGATAGATAATAAACCTAACACAGAACAAATAGACGCGATGAAAATAATTGCTTTAAATGTATTTGAACCATTAAGAGATTTTGTAGGTGGTCCAATAAAAATTTCAAGCATGTTTAGATCAGAAAAATTAAACAAAGCCATAGGAGGTTCGTCAACCTCACAACACGTAAAAGGTCAAGCAATGGATCTTGATGATACATACGGTTATAAAACTAATGCAGAAATGTATAACTGGATAAAAAACAATTTAAATTTTGATCAACTAATATGGGAGTTTGGTACGGATTCAAACCCAGATTGGATACATGTATCTTATGTTAACGATAAGGATAACAGAAATAGATGTTTAAAAGCTTACAAAGAAAATAAAAAAACAAAATACAAGATTATTTAAAACACCAACACCTTATAAAAAATAAATATGGCTAACAAGATTTCAGAAAACACTGAGTTAACTTTAGATTTAAAGACATTAATAATTATAGTAAGCTTTGTCATAACAGCGGCAGGTATGTGGTTTGCTATACAAGCGGATATTCAGTTAGCTAAAGAGCTACCCGAACCACCTGTAACTAGAACCGAGTATGATTTAAAAGATCAATTGATTAGGGAAACTATAATGAATACACAATCTAAGGTGGAAGAAAATAGTGATAAACTAGATAAAATAGATGAAAAATTATACGAAATAATAGAAAAAAAGTAAATCATGAAAAACATCTTAACTTTAATAACAATACTTATAACAACTGTATGCTTCTCTCAAGAGTACACATTGTTAGAAATAAACTCAGAGTGGAATTGGAGAAATTCAGCTAAAATAGATAAAGTTAAAGGTGTGAAACACCAAGTAGCATACTTAGAAAAACAGTCTGATGACTTTAAAAAGAAGGTAAAATCTGTTCCTTTAGTTATATTATATAGAGATAATAGTGCGATAATGCAGTGGACCGCTGATATAAGTTTTAAACTTATTATAACAGAAGAACAGATTAAAGCTGCAATAGAAAGATCTAATAAAATAGTAAGGAAAAAAACAAACAATTAAAAAAATAAAGCAATGTTAAAGAAGGGTGGATTTAAAAAAATAATATCAGAAACACAAGGTAAAAAACAAGAAGAAGGATTGTCTAGAAAAAAATCAAAAAAGAAAAACCCTTGTTGGAAAGGTTATGAGGCAATAGGCATGAAAAAGAAAGGTGGAAAAACTGTACCTAATTGTGTTCCAAAGAAAAAGAAAAAATAATGTATACACAAGAAAATTCTCCATTTTCTAGGGTTAGAAAAACTACTAAAGGTAAGGGTCGTAACTTTCGTTCTACTAAAGAAGGCGCAGGTATGACATCTGCTGGTGTTAAAAAATATAGAAAAGAAAACCCAGGAAGTAAATTAAAAACAGCCGTAACAGGCAAAGTTAAACCAGGCAGTAAAGCCGCTAAAAGAAGAAAATCATTTTGTGCTAGATCTAAAGGTTGGACCGGTGAAAGAGGTAAAGCCGCTAGACGTAGATGGAAATGTTAAAAATTATGAAGAAAATAATAGACAAATTACAATCATCGTGGAATAAGTTATTATATAAACTTATGTTTAAGCGAGCACTATTTCACCTACCTTCCGGAATTCTTTTCACCTTTCATTCACAATACACTAATCTAAGTAAAGGATTTAGCACCATAATCGATAAAATGCGATTATTTTAAAGCTACTCAAGAGATTCACCACCTCTATATTTGCGTATCAAATAAAGATTTTAAATATCTACACAGAGGTATCTTGTCGATAAATTAAAGCAGTACCTTTATTTCAAATCAGTATCAGGTCTTAAAGATTATCGCAGTAGCTCACGCAGCAATAACTTATAACTTAA
>Ga0247567_1000089_pt1 | contig 9408 bp, 8 predicted proteins | sample 15RmetaT_FD_190373 | JGI IMG/M metagenome (GOLD analysis project Ga0247567, IMG submission 190373) | Metatranscriptome of seawater microbial communities from Monterey Bay, California, United States - 15R (Metagenome Metatranscriptome) | ecosystem: Environmental > Aquatic > Marine > Coastal...
GTACATTGTCAAAGTAAACGATGTCATTCATAAAAAAATAATTTTATATTAAACCTATTATTACTATGAGAAAAAATGCCGTAATATTATTTTTATTCGCTTTAATAGCCTTCTCTTGTGATCGGTCTGTTGTTCTAGAAATGGCAGTCCCTCAAATAATATCTGGGGATACTGGAATCGACTTAATTGAAAATACCGGGGCAGGACAAACAGTTTATGTAATTGTGGCTACTGATAATATTGAAATTACTGGGTATTCTCTAGGTGGTGCAGATGCTAGCTTGCTATCGCTAAGTAATAACACTGTAAGTCTTGATGCTAACCCTGACTTTGAAATGAAATCTAGTTATAGTTTTGAGGTAACTGCAAACGATGCCATCGGTAATATCAGCGAGATTAAGACAGTTACATTTTCAATTATTGATGTAGATGAAAACCCTCCATATGTTCTTGAATTTTGTGAAAATGGATTTGCGGGAAGTTTCCCATGTAACAACTATGATTTAGTTGGTCATATAGATTTAACAACTCTTGGCGGGAATTCTGGTAATGATTGTTGGGGATGGACAGATCCTTCAAGTGGAAAAGAATATGCTTTAATGGGTCTAAATTCTGGAACTTCTTTTATTGATATATCAGACTTAGAATTTCCAAGAATTGTTGGATTTCTCCCAACACATACAACCAACAGTTCTTGGAGAGATATCAAAACCTATGGAAATTATGCATTTATAGTTAGTGAAGCTTCCGGACATGGAATGCAAGTTTTTGATCTTACTAAATTAGGAGAAATTGCTGCTGGCGTATCACCCGTAAATTTCACAGAGGATGCCCATTATGATGGTTTTGGGGATGCACATAATATCGTTATCAATGACACTCAAGGATATGCTTATGCTGTTGGTACAAACACATATAATGGTGGGCCACATTTTGTAGACATATCTAATCCTTTAAACCCAGTAGCTGCTGGTGGGTATGGAGAGGATGCTTATTCTCATGATGCACAGGTTGTCACCTACAATGGCCCTGACAATGATTATACAGGTAGAGAAATTTTAATAGGTAGCAATCAAAACGAAGTGGTAATAGTTGATGTAACAGATAAAGCCAATCCAACACAAATTTCAGCCATAAATTACCCTAATATTGGGTACACTCACCAGGGTTGGTTTACACAAGATTTAACCTACTTTATTTTAGGTGACGAATTAGATGAGCGAAACTTTGGAGGAAATACAAAAAACATTGTTTTTGATTTTACCGATTTAGACGCTCCTTCTATTCATATGAATTATTTTGGCCCTACAACAGCTATAGATCACAATGGATATGTTAAAGGAACTGATTATTACCTTGCTAATTATTCTGCTGGAATTCGAATAGTAGATGTTAGCAATATTAGCAACGAAACCATGATAGAAACTGGATTTTTTGACACCTACCCATCAAATGACAATGCTTCTTTTAATGGGGTGTGGAATGTATATCCATATTTCTCTAGTGGAAATATTATCATAAGTGATATTAATACTGGGTTTTATATTGTTAGAAAAAGTAATTAATCCAATGAAAAAACTCCTGCTTTTTTTTACTATTCTAACAGGTTTAAGTTGTTCAAGTCCAGACAATGATATTAATTCAATTATTCCAGTTTCTAAAGGTACTTTAGAACTATCCGATACTTATGGGGGATCAAAAAATGATGTTGCAAAATCTGTAATAGCAACTTCAGATGGCGGTTTTGCTGTTCTAGGCTTTACCCAAGGTACGGATGGAGACGTTTCCGGAAAGGATAGTAAAAATTATGATTTTTGGGTTCTCAAATTTAATTCAGAGGCACAATTAGAGTGGAATAAAACATATGGAGGATCTGGAGATGACAGAGGAAGTCATCTAATTCAAACCTCAGATGGGGGATATGCATTAATAGGGTATTCAGACAGTTCAGATGGGGATGTTTCAGTAAATAATGGTAATAGAGATTTCTGGGTTGTTAAAATTGATGCTTCAGGAGCAATACATTGGGAAAAATCTTTTGGGTATGCAGGAATAGACGAGGGCGTTTCAATACTTGAAACATCAGATAATCATTTTATACTTTCTGGAGTTTTAGATGTTTCAGCTTCAGGAGGCGATGGAAATTTCGGAAGATACTCAACAATGCATGCAGGAGGTGATTATTGGTCAATTAAAATTAATTCTACAGGAGATCTTGTATGGTCTCGTTTTTATGGAGGATCTTTTACTGATGCACCTACTGGAATTCTTGAGGATACAAACAATAATTTAATAACTGTAGGAGGATCTGACAGCAACGATGTTGATATTTCAAACAACAAAGGAACCTATGATTTTTGGGTAGTAAAATCTAATTCTAGTGGAAATATTATATGGGAAAAATCATATGGGGGTTCAGAGATCGATGAGGCAAGAGATGTAGTTTCTTCTGAGAATGGAAATCATATTATTGTTGGAGATACTAGAAGTGAAGAACAAGACGTATCTGTAAATAATGGAGCAGCAGACCTATGGATTTTAAAAATTACTGAAAATGGAGATGTTTTATGGGAAAAATCTTTAGGAGGATCTAATTTTGATGTTGCAAGGTCTATAAACTCAACTTTTGATAATGGTTTTATAATTGCGGGAAGCTCAAGAAGTTCTGATGGAAATGTAAATGAAAATAAAGGGCAAAATGATGCATGGATTATCAAAATAAGCAATGCTGGAGAACTCCTTTGGGAGAAAACCGTTGGAGGTACAGAAATCGATTTTGCCTACGATGCCGTTCAGTTAACAAATGGAACAATTATTGCAGTGGGTGAAACAAGTAGTTTTGACGGTGATATTCTAGTTAATAAAGGGTTTACAGACCTTTTAATCATTAAAATAAATTAAAATCATGAAGAAAATATTTGTAATTATTTGCCTCTCTTTTATGTTGAGTAATTGCAGTGAAGACAGGGATATTAGGCTAAATCCGGTTGCTATTACTCTTAACTTTAGTCATTCTTGGAATGGAACAGAAATTACAAATACTGACTTTAATCAGTTAAAATTCACTAATGAAAATGACCAAGTTCTCAGTATAGAAAGGCTAAGATATCTAATATCTGAAGTCTCATTAACTCACGAAAGTGGAGAAATTACTATTCTTGATGATTATAATTTAGTAGACCTTGAAAATAACGAGAGCCTGTCTTTTAGAACTTCTGAAGGTGTTTTACCTGGAGATTATAATTCCATTACTTTTAGATTTGGTTTTAAACAAGAGGACAATTCAGATGGAGCTTACCAGGATTTAAACACAGCGAGTTTTAATGTTCCTGAACCACTAGGAGGTGGCTATCATTTCATGCAATTTGATGGTAAATTTATAAACTCTGCTTCAGATGAAGCACCTTTTTTGTATCATGTCATTAGCGCAATAGATCCTTCAAATGTTAATGATCCTATAGACACATCATTTACTCTCAATATGGGACCTACAACTATAGGTAGCAATACAATTATTAATATTCAAATGGATGTTTCAGAATGGTTTAAAAATCCAAATACTTGGGATTTAAATGAATATAATATAAATTTAATGGGAAATTATGAAGTTCAGCTTTTGATGAATCAAAACGGTTCCTCTGCCTTTGATTTAGTCTCCATTACTCAATAAAATGAATATAAAGTATCTTATTTTATCTTTTTTAATCTTGATTGTTATGTCTTGTTCAAATCAAGACATAGATTTAGAAGAAGAATATACGCCAGTTCCTTTTTCACTTGAAATTCCAGAAATTTTTCAACAAAAATTAATAGCCCCATTAATTCCAAACAATAATCCTCTGACTGAAGAGGGTGTTGCTCTTGGAAAAAAATTATTTTTCGACAAAAAACTTTCTGGAAACAATTCACAATCCTGTGCAAGTTGCCATAAGCCAGAAAATTCATTTACAGACGACACCCGTTTTAGTGATGGAATAGATGGTGTATTTGGTGTTCGCAACTCAATGCCTCTTCTCAATTTAGCTTGGAATTTTGATGATAAATTTGCCTGGGATGGAAAAGAGCTTGGGCTAGAAAGACAAGCTTTAGAACCAATAGTAAACCCCATTGAAATGCATAGTGATTGGGAAACTGTTGTCGCAAAACTTGAACAAGACCCAGAATATCCCATCCTATTTTCAAAAGCTTTTGGCACTTCATCAATAGATTCATCCCTGGTTGCAAAAGCGATAGCTCAATTTGAAAGAATTTTAATCTCAGGAAATTCAAAATTTGATCAATACCTTCTTGGAAATGCTACGCTAAGTTTAGAAGAGCTAAATGGCTTTACTATTTTTATGGATGAAGAAAAGGGTGACTGTTTTCATTGCCACGGAAGTGACAATAACCCTTTGTGGACAGACAATATATTCCATAATAATGGTTTAGACACCAATTTTAGTGATTTAGGCTTAGGTGCTATTACTGGAGACCCTAATGATTATGGTAAATTTAGATCCCCCACACTAAGAAATCTTATTTTTACCGCTCCTTACATGCATGATGGTCGTTTTGCAACCTTAGAAGAAGTAATAGACCACTACAGTGAGGGACTTCAACCCTCTTCTACTGTTGACCCTTTAATGAAGAAAGTAGATCAAGGACGGGTTCAACTCTCAAATCAAGAAAAAACATCTTTAAAAGCATTTTTACTCACATTAACAGATTTTGAATTTATTAACAATCCTAATTTTCGTGATTGATAAAATTAATTGATTTTTGTATAAATCAATATAATCTAGGCAACAATGGTCTTTTTAGACTTATGTCGTATCTTTGCAGGCACAATTTAGAGTTAATCTATTTAAAGTTATGATAAAAGTTTCAGACACTGCCAGAGATAAAGTGATTCAACTAATGACAGATGACGGCTTTAACGCTAAAAAAGACTATGTCAGAGTTGGGGTAAAAAGTGGAGGCTGCTCAGGCCTATCTTATGATTTAAACTTTGACAATAAGCAGCAAGAAAATGATAAAGTTTTTGAAGATAATGAGGTTAAAATTATTGTTGACAAAAAAAGTTTCTTGTATTTGGTAGGAACAACTTTAGAGTTTTCGGGGGGATTAAACGGAAAAGGGTTTGTCTTTAACAACCCTAATGCCAACAGAACTTGTGGTTGCGGAGAAAGTTTTTCATTATAATTCATAATTAAAATGAGTAAATACACAGAAGACGATTTAAGAGAAGAACTAAAAACCAAAGAATACGAATATGGTTTTTATACAGATATAGAAAGTGAGACCTTTGCAAAAGGATTAAATGAAGACGTGGTTCGTGCAATTTCAAAAAAGAAAAATGAACCAAAATGGATGACTGATTGGCGATTAGAAGCATTTAGGGTTTGGTCTAAAATGGAAGAACCTGAATGGGCTAATGTCAATTACAAAAAGCCTGAATTTCAAGAAATTGCTTATTTTTCAGCACCAAAACAAAAGCCTAAATTAAATAGTATTGACGAAGTTGATCCAGACCTGCTTGCTACTTTTGAAAAATTAGGTATTTCTTTAGAAGAACAGAAAAGATTAGCAAACGTTGCTGTAGATATTGTTGTAGATTCTGTTTCTGTTGCTACAACATTTAAGAAAACACTTGGAGAAAAAGGAATTATATTCATGCCTATTTCTGAAGCAATACAAGAGCATCCCGAATTAGTGAAAAAATATCTTGGAACTGTTGTCCCAACATCAGATAATTTTTATGCCGCTTTAAACTCTGCTGTCTTTTCAGATGGCTCTTTCTGTTATATTCCAAAAGGGGTTCGTTGCCCTATGGAATTATCCACCTATTTTAGGATTAATGAAGGTGGAACCGGACAATTTGAGAGAACACTTGTTGTTGCGGATAAAGGGAGTTTTGTCAGCTATTTAGAAGGGTGTACAGCACCAAGCAGAGATGAAAATCAATTACATGCAGCAGTTGTTGAACTAATTGCCTTAGATGATGCCGAGATTAAATACTCTACTGTTCAAAACTGGTATCCAGGGAATAATGAAGGAAAAGGTGGCGTTTATAATTTCGTAACCAAAAGAGGTTTGTGTGAAACTAACGCAAAAATATCTTGGACTCAAGTAGAAACAGGTTCTGCGGTTACTTGGAAATATCCAAGCTGTATTTTGAAGGGGAATAACTCTGTTGGAGAATTCTACTCTATTGCTGTTACAAATAATTTTCAACAAGCAGATACAGGTACTAAAATGATTCATTTAGGGAAAAACACAAAATCAACTATAATCTCTAAAGGAATATCTGCTGGTAAATCTCAAAATAGCTATCGTGGTTTAGTTCAAATAAATTCAAGAGCTGAAAACGCAAGAAACTTCTCACAATGTGATAGTTTATTGATGGGAAATAAATGTGGTGCACATACTTTCCCTTACATTGAAGTAAAAAATAAAACTGCACAAGTAGAACACGAAGCTACTACAAGTAAAATCGGTGAAGAACAATTATTTTATTGTAATCAAAGAGGAATTGATACTGAAAAAGCAATTGCTTTAATTGTAAATGGGTTTAGTAAAGAAGTGCTTAACAAGCTCCCAATGGAGTTTGCTGTTGAAGCTCAAAAATTATTAGAAATTAGCCTAGAAGGTTCTGTTGGATAAATAAAAAATAATACTTGTGGTTAACACCTCAAGCAAATAGTATAGATAACATGTTAAAAATAGAAAATTTAAAAGCAAGCGTAGACAATAAATCAATTCTAAAAGGATTGAATTTAGAGGTAAATTCTGGGGAGGTTCATGCAATTATGGGGCCTAACGGAGCTGGTAAAAGTACGCTAGCAAATATCATTGCGGGTAAAGAAGATTATGACGTTGATCAAGGAATTATTGAATTAGACGGAGAAGATATTAGTGATTTAGCCCCTGAAGAAAGAGCTCATATCGGTGTGTTTTTATCTTTTCAATATCCAGTAGAAATTCCTGGTGTTTCTGTAACTAATTTTATTAAGACAGCCATCAATGAAAATAGAAAAGCAAAAGGTTTAGAAGAAATGCCTGCGAAAAATATGCTAAAAATGATTCGTGAAAAATCCGAACTTTTAGAAATTGATCGTAAATTCTTATCACGTTCTTTAAATGAAGGGTTTTCAGGTGGTGAAAAAAAGCGTAATGAAATTTTTCAAATGGCTATGTTAGAACCTAAATTAGCAATTTTAGATGAAACAGACTCTGGCCTAGATATAGATGCTTTGCGAATTGTTGCCAATGGCGTTAATAAATTAAAGTCTAAAAACAATGCTATTATAGTAATAACTCACTATCAAAGACTGTTAGACTACATTGTTCCCGATTTTGTTCACGTGCTTCACGATGGTAAAATAGTTAAAACAGGAGACGCCTCATTAGCTCTAGAATTAGAAGCTAAGGGTTATGACTGGATTAAGGAAGAAATGATATCATAAACCAGTAGTATGGATTTAAAAGAAAAAATAGTCTCCTCTTATGTCGCTTTTGAAGATGGCGTAAACATCAATTCTGATATTCATGAGATTAGAACAGACGCCTTTCAAAAATTTGAAAAACTTGGGTTTCCTTCAAAAAAACAAGAAGCCTGGAAATACACTTCTTTAAATACAATATTAAAAGAAGATTACAGTATTTTCCCAGACAAGGAAAAGTCTATTAATCTTGCAGATGTAAAACAATATTTTATTCATGATATAGATACCTATAAAATAATCTTTATCGATGGTAAATACAGTTCTTTTCTCTCTGAAACAACTCATGACAGTATAGATGTTTGCTTAATGTCTTCTGCCTTAACCAAGGCTAAATATAAGCCTGTAATTGAAAATTACTTTAATAAGGTTGCAAAACAAGATAATTTGACTTCATTGAATACAGCCTTTTCTAAAGAAGGGGCCTACATACATATTCCAAAAAACACTGAAGTTGAAAAGCCTATACAAATTATCAATTTCACAACAGGTACAGAAGCTGCAACAATGTTACAGCCAAGAAACTTAATTGTAGTTGAACAAAATGCTCATGTACAAATTATTGAACGTCATCAAAGCTTAACAAATAATGCTGTATTTACAAATGTAGTTACCGAAATTTATGCTGATAGACATTCGACTGTAGATTTTTACAAAATTCAAAATGATCATATATCAGCTTCCTTGGTGGACAATACCTTTATAGAGCAACAATCAGAAAGTGTTGTTTCTGTTCATACTTTTTCTTTTGGGGGAAATATAACAAGAAACAATTTAAATTTTTATCAAAAGGGCGAACATATCGATTCTATCTTAAAAGGAATTACCATTATTGAAGGAAAACAACATGTAGACCACCACACTCTTGTTCATCATATAGAGCCCAACTGTGAAAGCCATCAAGACTATAAAGGTATTTTTGACGAGCGCTCCACAGGGGTTTTTAATGGAAAAGTTATAGTTGAAAAAGAAGCTCAAAAAACAAATGCATACCAAAAAAACAATAATATTTTGGTAAGTGATAAATCTACAATTAACGCCAAACCTCAACTAGAAATTTTTGCAGATGATGTAAAATGTTCTCATGGATGTACTATTGGTCAATTAGATGAGGAAGCCTTATTTTATATGCAACAACGTGGAATTGGAATAAAAGAAGCAAGAGCATTATTAATGTATGCTTTTGCGAATACCGTTCTTGAAAGTGTTAAAATTCCTGAAGTTAAGGATAGAATAACAAAATTAATTGCCAATAAGCTAAACGTTAATATTGGTTTTAATATTTAAAAAAAACAGGCCATAAGGCCTGTTTTTTTTATTTGTCTAAATAATCTAATGCCAAAGCTGACAGTGTTTTAACACCCAATACAAAACCGCTTTCGTCTAAAAGAAAGTCTGGTGTATGGTGTCCTGCAGCATCTTCTGGTTTTACGTCTAGTGCTTTACCTCCTAGAAAAAAATATAACCCCGGCACTTTCTGCTGAAAAAAAGAAAAGTCTTCAGCTCCTGTGATGGCATCCGTTTCAATTACATTTTCTTTTGACGCGATCCTTTGAAGTGTTGGTAGCATCTGATTCGTTAATTCTATATGATTAAATGTTATCGGATATCCTTTTTCAATCTCTATACTTGCTTCAGCCCTAAATGCTTTAGCAATGTCTGGAACCATTTCTTTCATTCTTTTATTAATAAAATCTTGCATTCCATAGTCTAAGGTTCTAATGGTCCCTACTATTGTAGCTTTTTCAGGAATAATATTACTTCGTATTCCTGCATTAATCATTCCAACAGTAATAACAGCACCCTCTTTAGTTAACTCAGATTCTCTACTTATAATTGTCTGTAATCCACTAATTATTTGAGTAGAAGCCATTATAGGATCAACACTTGCCCAGGGTCTAGACCCGTGTGCTTGCTTTCCCTTAAC
>Ga0247567_1000091_pt1 | contig 9357 bp, 1 predicted proteins | sample 15RmetaT_FD_190373 | JGI IMG/M metagenome (GOLD analysis project Ga0247567, IMG submission 190373) | Metatranscriptome of seawater microbial communities from Monterey Bay, California, United States - 15R (Metagenome Metatranscriptome) | ecosystem: Environmental > Aquatic > Marine > Coastal...
GGCGCTTGGAGGAGGAATGCGGGAGAAGAGCTGGTTCTTCCCTCGCAGGTCATCCTCACCACCTTGCAGGGCCACCCAGCAGAGCATTGCATGGCGCGGCACCCTCAGCAGGACGTCCAAGTCGGCAGGGAACGACGTTATGGAGCTGGCGCCCCTACTGATCCATTTCGACATCAACAAGACAACGATTCATTCAGATAAGATTCAGGACAAAGCCATTGAGCAGGGCATCCGTGAGGGAATCGCTGACTTGTTCTGGGGCTATGTTTCCAAGGAGGGAGACAAGTTGACATGGGAGTGGATGAAGAACAAACCTTGTTGCAACCCGCCGTCTTCTCCGAGGAAGGTGCTGAGCTACAGCGACTTTTGCAAAGAGGCAGTTCCAGACAAAAAAGCCAGGAAAGATGCGATTTCCATGTTCACGCTTGTTGACGAGGAAACCAGGCAGGACATGGAAAAGCTTGTAAAAGTCACTTTAAAGCGGATGCAGCTACCGCATGAAGTTCGACAGACACATGCGGCTGAGCAGGCTGGCCTCAATGGAGGAACTGTCTTGATGTGCCCCAGTGTTTTCCATTTCATAGCAGCGCTGCAACGATCAAAGCGAAAGTTTGCAGTGCTGTTCCGCTCTTTCGGCACTGACCATGAGACGATCATGAAAGAATGGAATGCGTTCTGTGAAATGAGGCACCCTTTGTATTCCAACCTCTTGCAGGGAATTGGGGCTCTGGATGGCTCAGTGCCTGGAATCCCTGACAGGCGGATCCACAGATTGCACACAATGTATCGCGATTCGCAAGGTCCTGTTCTTATCCTGAATATCCTAACGAATGGGGCAAGGGATAATACCTGGGATTCTTGGGCAAAAGCCAATCCGAAGCCAAAGACAGACACACGAAATGGTCGCGACTTCCTTCATCAGGTGCTTCAAGCAAGTACCATTGAAGGTCTGGCAAACGTTGAGCAGTGGATGAGGACGCATTTGCAAGCACAAAGGACCTCTGGAATCAAAGATGATTGGGCATGGTGGAGGTGGCATGATGAGCAAGCCGTCGCAGGAAAGCTCCTCACCGTTTTCAGTGGTACGGAGGACGAAATGAAACAGATGTTTTTTGACGACAACATTGGGTTCACTGATGCTAGGATTGTAGATGTTCGAGATGTAAATGGAGCCCAGGTAGCTTTTGCCCAAGCTGTGAACAAAGTGATCTCGAAAGTGAACCCTGTAGAAGCACTACTGGATGATGAGTACTTCTTGCGCAAACTTCAGACGTGCCATGGAGAGCATCTAGATGCGGGCGTCTCGCTGATTGAGTTCCAGCGCCAACTGACTGAAAGTGAAGACCGAAACTCGGCGCTTGACAAGCACATAAAAGCCTTGAGCCAGCAACTTAAAAACATGTCAGACGAGAACAGAAGGATGAAGCTCTTGCACCGCATCCACGTGCGGGATGAGGCACAGCTGCGCGATATTCTTGCAAAGGATGTAGATTTGGACAAGTTTGGCAAGAATCGGTACAAGTCAGTCTCTGACCTATTCAATGAACTCGACAAAGGACACTGCTGGCTGGAGCATGACGAACATGGCAAGCTTGTCCGCATCTTCGAGATGGTTTTCCTCAAAATACAATACAAGGACATGATATTGATTGAGTCACACGAAACAGATTCAGATAAAAATATTCTCACTCGCAGTTATCTGCCTGGGGTTCGCAAGCAAATTCAAGAATCATGCTTCACTGATGCAGTCGCTCGTTGGTTCGAATCTGGACTTGAAGTAAACCTTCGAGATTGCATCACCCTGGAGACACTGCCGATCTTCGTCCCTGAGGCGCCTCACCAGACAACACATGCAACACAGGCCTACCCTATTCCGTGTCGAGTGCAGCAGAGCCAGGCTACATATGTTGTGGACGAGAAAAGCTTCACCACACACAAGGAGCAGTTAAGTAGAATTGGTCTTCCAGGGGGCAAGCACTTCACAAGCACCGAGACACAACTGGCTGGTGGTACGGTCACACACTTCTGGCATTGGGATAAGATCGCAGCATGGGAAGCAACCACGGGACATATGGCCAGAGGGGTAGCAAACACACAGGTTGACACTGCACAGATCTGCGACAGCCTTTTCCATGATCACCCACGGCGGGAAGCCTACGAGAGATTGCTCCTCTCTATCTTTGAGACATTCACTGCAAAAAAGCTTTGCGGGGGCTTCAGCGGATCTGTTGTGATCCGCGTGCAACCGTTTGAAGCAGCTGGCAAACCTGGTGATCCATGCATCGTGAAGCTTGACAGTGGTGATGCAATCCGCGAGGAGTTCCGAAACTCTGAAAATGTGTTCAAAGCGTTGCCAGACAATGCTGCCAAAATCTTGGGTGAAGCAGTTTACGTAACAACCAAGGATGAGGAGTATGGCGCCCTGCGCCTTGAATTGGCAGGCGCATGCTGGAACATCCCTGAACTTGCTCAGGGCGCAGGCAACTTGCTGTCAACTTTTAAGGACCTTCTGCTTTATGAGAGTGCGCAGACCCTGCTAGGAAGCCAGGCAAGTGCAGCTGAGGAGCGTCCTTTTGGCAACGTCAACAGTGTCTTGGCCGAGACGTTCGGTCCTGGAGGGATTGTTTCGTCACTCCGGAAAGGTGGCCAGGGCCTGCGGCGTGCAGAAGGAAAGTCTCTCCTTTCCTCATACACGCTGAAAGGCAAGGAGACCCAGTTCAACCCTTACACAGCTGCAGGTGAATATCCACCAGCCGAAACCATGCGCAAATTGTACAGAAGACACTTTGGAGAGGAAATGCCAGACTTGCCAAAATTGGTAAAGGGGGTGATAAAGCCCAGGCTTGATGAGCTTGGGAAGATGAATCAGAGGGAATTGTGTCCTCTCGTTGGTCTTGCACATGGTGATCTCAATGCAGCAAACATAATGATAGACGCTTTGGATGCTGTGTGGCTCATTGACTTTGCGACTTCTGTGGAGGAACCGCTCTTCACAGACATGTGCAAATTCGAGATGGCATGCTTGTTTGAGTATGCAACAATCCCTATCACACCAAAGCTTTTGCTGGACTTTGCATCCACTGATAGTGCGAAATGGTCAAGCATGATGATTGGGGACTGGCTGCGCGTGGATCAGGATATTGCCGAGAAGTTTATGAATGAGTTGCTGAGCTTGCCAACATCCAGACTCGAGAGTATCACGCAGTCGAATCTTGACAACATTATCCAAGATGTGGCAACCAGGTCTCGTCAGAGCCCCAAGCACCAGGCAGCAGTGATTCGTAACTTAAAGGCTCGTCTGGTGCTTGATGAAACGGAGGTGGATGGTGCCTTTTCATTTTGTGCGAACATCTCGCGTAACCTGCTCCAAGGCGATTACATTTTTGACACCTTGAACACCAAAAATTTTGTACCCTCAGAAGCAGCAAATTTGCCTGGCATTGCGTCACTTCGGTTCTTCATGGACATCGTCACAACAATCAGAAAGTTCATGAGCCAAGATATTTTCTCACTTTTCAGAGAGTTCTCCAACAGTTCAGATGGTATCATGGAGCCATGTGATGCACTCTCACTCCAAATTTGGTTGCCCTTCTTGCGAGAGTCTTTCCGCATCATTGGATACGGTGATATCGCCCCACAGCAAAAGCTTTGGTCTATCCATCATTGCAAAAATGTCGCAACAAATGTGATACGAATCCTGGATATGCTGACACCGCACATGAATTCACTCAGGACCTTACCCATTAAAGAAAAGATGTTGGATGACTTAGTTTCAAAACGAAATACACGCAAGGGTAGATCAGAAGAGATGTTGGTCCAATGCGATGAGCCATTTTCAGAGGTTGAATCACACTGGATTCACCTGAATTCCCAGGCATTTGCTGCCAACCAACTGCTCAGCATGTTTGTGCGCAAGGTCCATGCAGCCTGCCCGCTCTACAACCAAAGAGCTGGGTTCTTCGCGCCCATTTTTCAGATTCTGGACTCAGATAATGAACCTGTTGAGATCGATTTCGATGCTGCTGAATCCCTCCCATGGAAGCTTGAACTGGACTTGCCTCAAGACAACAGGCCACCACGCCTCGCAGAAGATGATGAATTTGTGATTGGCAATGTTGCTGCAGGTGCCACGGCCAAGGATATGCCACCTCTGGGACTAAAGAGCCGCCTGCTGTTCCTGACCAAAAGAATTCTCCAAGCTAGTATCGGGCATATTCGAGACTGCACGGAGAAGGATCAGAGAGACAAGTTGCCAAAGGGCTTCAGTGTCAGCAAGTGGTCCAGCGGTCTGTTCCAAGACCGAAGTGACAGGAGCGATTCCCAAACTGCAGTGTCTGGCGCTGAGCGAGGTAGGAAAAACACTTTTGGCTCTTTGTTTCCAAGTGAAGACAATCTCAATATCCTGCTGCAAATGCCAGCTTATGTCAAGGATGAGAACGGTAGGAACATGATGAGGATTACTGTCGTTATTGGAGATCCGGTGATATGTTACCCTGGCGGCAGCAGAATGTGTCTAGATGCCCCGATTAACTTGCAAGGGAATAATGCTGGCACAGAGGTCATAATAAGAGAGCTCCAAGAAAATGGCATATACTGCGTCACAGATGTGCAAGACGACTCCGCCGATGTCAGCCTTGACTTTGACCCTGCCCCAGACAACCATGTATTTCTTAGCCCTTGCTTGTACAAAGTTGGTGATGTCATTCTCTTGAACGATGGCAATGGATCGAGCTGGATGGGTGCTGAGATTCTGAACACTCCGAAGGCCGAAGCTGAATACCAATGGGAACTGCAGATTTGCGATCGAGGTCGGAACCCTGTGAGGCAAGACTCTGTTTCTTGCATGTCGCGTTCAGACAGCAGGCCTTCACGGAGCGACACATCAGGTGAAATAATTTTGCGGCATTTGAGTCCCGCAAACAGTGGGCTGGCCAGGATGTCAGTGGACACATACGAGGAAGAAGTTCGAAGAATGAAGGTCTATTTCCGAGCTCGCCACAGCTTCATTATAGACTCTCTTTCAGGCCAGCGCCTGGATTTCAAGTGCTGTGCTGTGCCAACACTTCTCATGTTCCCGCCCCACAATCAACATTTTGCACAGCAGTCTGATGGTCTCACAAGGTCAATGACAGCAGCACGCTTCTCTTCCTTTGCCAAGATGAAAGGCTCGTGGACGCCCTGCGGTGCAAGTTCGACACTCTCCACTCACTGTTCAACATCAGGCAGTGCTTTTGCAATGCAGAGCTTCCAGGGATTCAACAAATCAGAGCGATTAGGATCCGGTGCTCAGACCCCACTGATTCCAGACTCTGCTGCCTCTTTCTGGCAGGATGTGCGGCAGGGCTGGAGCGCCATCACATCAGCCATGGAAAGGCATAATCAGGGAAGAGCTTCGTGTTTCCCCAATGCTTTTCTTGTGTTTGGACCACCTGGTAGTGGAAAGAGCTGCATGGTGTCCCGGATTGTCATGGACTGTTTGGAACGGCACTGGGATTTGGTACCAGTTATGTTCCCCATTGCTGACATGGTGAAACGTACAGATCAAGACCCAGAGTATGCAGAAGTGGACACTGTTGCAGCTCAGACATGGTTCGTTAACTATTTGCGTGTCACCTTGGGAGACGACAGCTCGCGTTACAAAATGGTTCGCCAAGCGATCAGTGCGCACCGCGTGTTGCTGCTATTCGAGGGATTGGAAGATGGGGGCGAGTGGTTTCCACTGATTGAATGCTTGATTAGGGAGCTTGTCCTAGACCGCCACTTGGTGATCGTGACATCGCGTCCTCTTCTCAAGAACTCTGAATCAGTCTTCGAGGACATGGATGAGTTCATTCAACGGATGGATCTCTTACCCTTAACTACACAGCAAATGCGACTTGTGGCAGGTGCTCGTCTTGGTCTGGATGGCCTTGCTTCCTATGATCAATTTTTCACACAATTTCGTCAAGGAACAAAGCATGTCTCAATCGAGAACGGGGCCGAGAATGGTGACGCACCTCAGGAAGATGTCTTCAGCAACCCAATGATGCTGAGCATGCTCATCTGCTACATTCAAATGCATGAGAGAGAAAGAGAAGAGCATGAGGCTTGGCTGCAGCGTTCCGGCCAGCATAATGAACCCCGTGCTGACCGAGCAGGCAGCCTTGAACACGTTTCTGATGCCCATACTTTAACAGATGTATACCGTGTGGCCGTGGATGTGATGCTCGCTCGTGTCCAGAGCAAGCAGCAGGCGGACCGCTTCAACAAAGAGGAGAAAGTGGCAAAGTGCAAGAGGATTTTGGAAAAGATGGCTATGAAAATGCAGGTCTCAAAAACCGTGGCAATCGAAGCAGATGAGTTCGAGAAGATGCTGGCCTCAAACATGCATGAAACTTGGGAGGTCCTCAAAGCAGCTGTTGCTGCTGGACATGCCATGTTCCTCCGAATGTCTCCGGAGGCTGGCAGGCTGGAGCTGCGCTTCCTCGTCAAAGGCTTCCAAAGCTTCTTCGCGGCAAGTGAGCTTGCAAATGGAGGTGGTTCTCACCTTCCTGGTCTGGTGGCACTGCTAACTGATTCTTGGTGGGCACAAATGTTAGAGATGCTTGCAGAGAAATGGCCACAGCGATACGCAAGGCTAATTGAGAGTAAGCTTGAGCGTTGGGGCGATAACAAGGCAGAGGGTAACAGCATCTTTCACATAGCAGCGAAGGTTGGACACCGTCCGCTCTTTGAACTTGTGAAGCTTTTTTCTGAGGCGGTTCAAACTGAACTACGGAGCCACAACAAGGATAAACAGACGCCTCTGCACATTGCTGCAGAGCGTGGTGATGTAGCCATATGCTCTTTACTCATAGAACACAAAGCTCCACTCGATGTGGAAGACTCAAGGGATCGCCTCCCATTGCACTCGGCGATGCAGCATGAGCACTTTGACCTTGCTAAATTTCTTCTCAACAAGATGGTGGAGACCCAGCAGATTCCACGCCGGCATGTGAAGGACAATCCTGCTGTAAAATTGGGTGCACGAATACTTGGCTTGGGTGGACTGGCACCTTTGACAGAAGCAGAGTTCAATGCAGCTTGCAGCGAGACTTTCGTCGAGCTCAGTTTTTTTTGGAAAAGCCGATGCGATGGAGCAGAAAAAAGAAATTGGAGCTCTCCTTTCAATTTACTGGATCTGCACGAGTCAGTACGACAAGTTTGTGAGGGGTCAGGGGGTTGAGGCACGACTGACAAGCTCATCCTGGGAGAAGCTGCAGGAATGGACACGTCATAGAGTGGGCCTGACGAATAATCCAGCTACTGTAGGGGCAATGCTTGTTAGGGTTGCCATCATGTACCTAGGGAAAATAAAAGCTTTCCGCAGGGCCTTTGCATCTGACCACGATGAACCAGAAAAAGCATTGACAAGTATCCTGGAGAGTTCACCGATTTTGATTCCATCTTTTTGGAAGCTAGAGGAGCGGTTGCAGAGTATGATCTTGTCATCCCTGAAAGCCGACTTCAACTTCGGGCAGTTCTTGCAAGCCGAGAACATTCCCAGGAGCTTGTATGTGGTACAAGAAATCCTTGGTGGTGATCAAGGTTCTGTCAACATCTTGGGGTTTTTCCTTTTCAGTAACTTCGCTTCGATGTGCGGAATCTTTGGCTACAAAGGCCTCAATGGATCTCTCTTCATGACAGACACACAGTACAACAACTTCAAAGTTGGGCTTGACGTATTGGAGAACCTTATGGATTTGAGTGCACAAGATGTGTACGATCGTTTCCTTATGGCTCGCGCGCAGGCGCAAGGCCTCACTTTCGACGCCTCTGACAAGGAGTCTCGTGCCAAGGTGCGACTAGCGTGTCTCTCTAGGATGTTTGACCCAAGCAGTGCAAAGTTGGTCCCTGAAGCTTTTGACTCATTAACGACAAGCGAGAGACAAGCGCTGACCAAGTTCTTGAACGCTGATGGAATCAAGGAAATGGGCATCCTCCTCTATCGTTCGCCCTTGCTCATGGAGAATGCCCGAAAAAATCCCAAGATTGGACTGACATTGGGCATGAAAATGTTATTGAAGGTCTATGAGGCTGCTGCTGCAGAGTTCCAGAACTGTAAAACCGAGGTTGTCACGGTCATGGTCAGTGAATTGGCTGACACCGCCAAGAGTGCTAGTGACCCGGACGCATTCAGCTTCACGAAATTTGAGATCACGCGAGCTGCTGGGCCCAACTACGACTGTCTGGGCACTATCCAACTGAGCCCTTGGCAACTTTTAAAAAGTGAGTCAGCTATTCAGAAGATTCAAGCAGACACCGACGCATTGCTGGACGAAATCCTTATCACCCAAGGAATGCGTGAGTCTGCATTCCTGGAAAAAGTGCCAGAACTTTTTCAGGAGACCCGATACTTCCCTCACAATAGTGGCAATGAAGGCGAGGAAGAAAAGGGACTTCTAAAACAAACAATTGGAACGTTCCTGTCGGTCTACTGGGGACTGAGTGATCAGCAAGAGGCATTTACTCGCGGGCAGGATGCAGACAAAAAGCTTGATGAGAAATCCTGGCAATTCATTACCTCCTGGCTGGATTTTGGCTATGTTCAAATGGAAATGTCAGCTGTGCTCCTGGCCATGTCCTCATTTCACAGTGTTGGCAAGATCAAAAAGTTTCGGGCACAACTCGCGCCTCACATTCAGAGCCATCGAGAGGTGCTTGTCTATGTCATGGAGAACGCCCCCGGGGTGCTGCCATCATATTGGACGCTGTCTGAGCCACAACAAAAGCTTGCAAAACAGGTAGTTGCAGTTGACTTTGACATGCACCTTTTTCTGGATGGTGTAAGTCTACCCTCTAACCTCAAGCCCATCAAGAAGATATTGCCTGAGGATTCTGGCCGGGAACCCGTCACGGTGGGTTACAGGGACACAGAAAATGATCTGGCTCAGTATAGCCTCCAACTATTCATTGCATTTGCATTTGTGGACATGTCCGGTTCTTTGGGGGCACAAAGTCTGGAAGGTTCATTGTACATGACTGACAGCAGGCTCTCCCAGTTTCGCGCGGCTGCAGAGGCTATACACTGTTTTGAAGGTGGCTTCAGCGAGGAGGAGGTGTATGACAAGTATTTGGAACTGCGAGCTGAAGCTTTTGGGATGCCCTTTGCACGCAGCGACCCTGATGCAAGAGCAAGTGTACGATTGGCTTGCCTTGTGGGTGAAATAGGAGTCGCTCAAGAAGTTCTGGATGCCATCCGGACCATGGACGAGCCAGAGTGGATTGCTCTTAGAGACCACTTGAACTATAATGGCAACCAGAAGCGGCCTGGAATCATCTTGGTTGATGCCCCCGTGTTCTTACGTACTGCCAGAGCCAACACGCAGGTCGGAATGA
>Ga0247567_1000093_pt1 | contig 9251 bp, 4 predicted proteins | sample 15RmetaT_FD_190373 | JGI IMG/M metagenome (GOLD analysis project Ga0247567, IMG submission 190373) | Metatranscriptome of seawater microbial communities from Monterey Bay, California, United States - 15R (Metagenome Metatranscriptome) | ecosystem: Environmental > Aquatic > Marine > Coastal...
ATCCAGATTGGTCTGCGGTGAGCGTGGTCGATCCAGTCGTTCCACTAATAGATACAGTACTGTCACTAGCACCACCAGTTTTGCCAACACTAAATGTACCCCCTGCACCTAAAGGAACTCTGCCGCCAAGATTTGGTAACTTTGTCTTACCGCTTGATGCAGATCCATATTTATTACCCAACAATGAGGCAAGCTGCGGATAAGTTGCATTTGAAACTTGAGCACCATCACAAAACTTCCATTTCCCATCAGAAGGTAAAGAAGTACCAGCCCAAGGCATGATTGTACCAACTGGAACAATATCATTGAAAACCAATGTGCTTAGATTTACGCTGCCTGATCCACCTGCAACTTCTTCCCAAGTTAGATTACCTTGAGAATCTGTTCGTAAATATCTACCTGCAGAATATGATGAAGGCCAAGTATAATCCTGGTTACGCAACCTCATCTTACCCGATTCTATAGTAAGTTTATTGGCGGAACCTGTACCAGTAATATTAACATTAGAACTACTAATAGAATTAGCAGTAATAGTACCATTATCTATATACACCTTCGGCCCCGATCCATCTACCGATCTAAAGACATGTTCATTCGCATCGTAATAGATATTATTACTATCTCCTTCGTTGGTCGCGCTATTTGAGTATAATTCAATATTAGCACCGTCTGTCGTATTGAGATATAAAGGACCAGATCCCCTTTGAGTTATTTCAAACATGCCACTAGAACTTCGGAATACCCGTGCATCATAATCATCGCTTCCACCTGTCGCGTGAAAATCAATAAATGATTGCATATCGCCGGTTTTATCTAAACCAAGTTCGATAGCGTAATTTGTGACTCCTTCCGCAGTATAAGTAGTAACAATAGATCCATTCAAATCCACACCTCCAGTGAACTTCGAGTCTCCGCTAAATGTCTTATTACCACTTATAGTCTGGTTGGTCGATAAAGTAACTAAATTAGATAAATCGATATTTGCTATATCATCAGCAACTTGACTTTCAAAAGCAATAAAATCAGAACCAAGTTGATTTGTTTTAATTCTCCACTGATCAAAGGTATCAGTCACTTCTACATTTGTAAAATCTGCCATAATGTTATTTATCTATTTTCTTAGTTAATGTTTTAACTAAAGATGCTAATTCTGAAACCTGTGATTTTAGATCTTGCAGTTCGGCTTCCCTTTGTTTACGAAGATGTTTACGTTTCACAGCCTGCTTGTAGGCATTACTATCACGATTCAATATCGCACCTGTGAACATATCTTTCTCAAGATTGGTATTATCTTTTACTATCTTTTTTCGTGCCATATTAATCAAATGTTGCTATTGCTCTGAAGTCTCGTACTGTTGGTACGTTAATAATATCTGATGATGTTAATACAATCTTAACAGCAAAGGCTGTGAATTCAAGTTCATAAAGTGGATCATTCAAATCTAGAGCAGCTGCATCAAAGTCATATTCAATTTCAGAATATCTTCCATCGGAATTAACAGGTATGTTCTTAGTTGGTTTAATTTCATACCAATTAACATCATCATAATCGGAATCATCTACCTTTAATTTAACAAGTACACGAATGTTGGAATTAGATGATGGTCGATTACCAAGAAGATAGATATTCAATCTATCTGCGGGATCATTAAGTGTTACAGTCCTTGTGATATATTGAACATCTGCTGTACTTGAATCATCAAGGTATAGAAAATCATCTCCATTGCGAGTATCATCAGTGATTGTATTAAGAGAAGTAGCTGGGTTATCAATAATATTGCTGATACCCAATAATGATAATCGAGAAAGATCAATCATTGGCGCGATATATTCAGATGTTGTCGATATAGTTGCAGCAAGCTCAATACCACTTGCACTTGCAACACTAACAGGAATATCTAAATATTCGGTATTATTAGCATTGATTGAATATACAGTTCCATTCGATGAAAATTTAATTGTCCAATTAATATTAGTCTTTGGAAGAGTAATATTAGATGAGAAAACATTGAAGTTAGATATTAAGGTATTTGCTGGGACTGTTCCCAGTCCATTAAATGTAACAACTCTTGTAGAAGAAGTATCATACTGTGTTCTGTAAATTGTGAATTTGAAGTCACGATTCTGATCAGGTGTCCATGTTGAAGCATTCTGTGATTTGAATGATACACCTGCATATGGATTCTTATCAATTCTACCTTGACCTGTTACATCATCTCCACCAGTCTCTGCCATCCATAGGCGATAATCAGGTGAATTGGACATAACAACAATTGCATATTCAACACCAGGTTGTAAGTAAACAGGTGCATCAAATTCAAATGATGTTGCAATTGATGCATCTTCTGTAATATTGATTGTATCAATAGTTGGATTCTTAACAACCTTACTGAACGGCACCATATTTTGTGTTGGAATACCATTTTCAACAGTCACTAAATGCACTGTCACTGGAATACTTGCGTGCTTCTTTTGGAAGTATAGATCAACCTTAGTAACAGAAGTACCTGTGCCGATTTCTCCAATGACAAAGGACTGCGCGAGTGGATCAAAATATCTAACATTTACATCTCTATCTGTATCAGTAAGAGTACGTTCCTGTGATAATCTCTGTTGATCGAATTGAGGAATTCTTGTAGAAAGAATAGTTGATTCTTTCGTTTCGATTAATCCAGTTGCAGTATATGTTGCGAATGAATACGTTGTAGCCTCAGTGATGGAATTTTTAGGTGAATCTGTAAGAGTAACATTTCTCTCTCCAGTCTTAAATCTAATACTAGCATTATTTGGAATGAAACATTCGACATTAATATTGCCAGCATCATCAGTAATTAAATCTTGTCTAGTAATTCCACGAGCTGCTAATATTGTAGTCGAATCTTCATTTAAATGAATTTGTGTTGCAGCATCTTTAGCATCATATGGAGTAGAAGAACTTGTTATTTTGCTGCAATAATCACTGATGTCAACACCATCAAAGAATACATACATCTTTGTATTTGGTTTAAACATTGTACCCTGTATTTCAATTCTACGTGATCGAATGAAAGGCACGAAGGAAACATCTACAACTCTTTCTCCAAGATTTTCCTGTTGCTCTCTAAAGCTCATGGTAGTTCTAATACCATTTCGAGATTCTTCAGTTGTTGTACTCGTCGTTGTGATATTACCTCTAACTGGTCTCCAATCGTTTGAACCAGTTAGTGCTTTCTTAGCTGCAAGGTTAGCTGCACGAGTTGCAGCACTTCCTATATCACTGCGACCAATTTGAATATTCTCCTTTTGAACATCAACACCAACCCAATCAGTTTCCCATTCATTCCATTTAGTACCAAGTGCACCTGATTCATTAGCAAGGAATTGAATTGCATCTGATGCACCAGTTGAATTAACAATTACATCAGGTCTTATTCTTGTCTCTTTCCATTCATCTGTTGAAGGATCGAGTTTAATAACTCCAAGCCATGCAGCCAAATCAAAAGGATTCACACTCTCTGAAATACTTGCGTAAGGTTGTGTGATTAGAGGAACTTCAGTATAATCAAGAGAAACTGTCTCTTGTGATCTATATGCACTTTCTACACCAAACGGTATATTAGTTGTACTATAGGAAGGACGTAAAACACCAAGAGAAGGATCAATCGCACACTTGTAATCAGAATCAAATGGGTTACCAATATTATGACCGATGAAACTATCTACAAGAATACCATTCTTGAATCTCTCTTCTCCACCAGATGTGAAGATTTTCTTTTCGGTAGCCTCCTGTTCGAGCAATGAAAGAGAAGTATAATACTCAAGATTCTTCACTCTCTTTTCGATAGTACCAATGTCTCTCATTGTGTATCGACGATTATCGATAAACTTTGTAGTAATTTCACTAGCATCAAAAGTGTAAGCAGGGACAAATAACTCATAGAGTGACATTGAATCACCTGGTGTTGGTGGTACAACTGGATCAAGTGTAGGTGTTCCTTTCACAACACTGAAGTCTCCAATATTTGAAACAACAACCTTATCATATCTTGGAAGATAAACATCTAGATTGTTGAGTTCTATAACTGTATTAGGATCAACCGAACTTCTAGAATCGGTAGTGGCGACATAAGGTCTAAAGTCTAAGACATCGGCCAAGAACAAATCCTTGTATGTAGGAATCTCGTTATATTCAACATTAACTCCCACTACTTCGTCATCTCCATAACTATTTACAGAGAAGAATTCATTAGGAGTTGTCCATTCAAAATAACGATATACAATTGATAATCTATCATCATTTAGATCATCTGGTCCAGTGTAGGTAATCTTACCATCTTGGTAATAATTATCTCTTTGGCCATTATCTAGTGTGAATTGATTAGTAATATCTTCATTAGGACTACTAGATGTATTTGTAATACTTACAATATCATAGATATCATAATTATCTAAATCTATAGTGGAACCACTAGTAAAAGCAACAGTTGGTGTTTCAGTTTGTGTATAAGATTTTCTTGTCTTAGTACCTGAAGCCGCATCTGATTTTTGTACAGGTGCAACAATAGACGTTACATCTGCACTAAATGTAAGTTGAACGGTCCCGGTGTCATGATCTGCAATATTATCACAATTTATGGCGTTTCCATTTGAGTCTATTCCTATATAATCAGAGAAACTGTCAGATTTGAAAATCTCATTAGCACCGGCAGTAAGCTGCTGCGTGTCACTCGGCTCCTTTTGGAATGTTCTTTTATAATTTACATGAGCCACTGTCACGGAATCGACAGTATTATGCGGAAGAGGGAAAAGTAGATTATTATTATTCGATTCTAATAGCTCGAATGTACCGATAGGAACAAACTTAAATGTACTTGTAGAAATTGAGGATGCTCCACCTAAGAAACCATCTGTGATATTTACATCATAAATGTATAATCGGTATTTGTCATCACTTACTTTCTCTAATGAACGAACTTTACAAGTACCACCAGTCACACCATTAATTGTATATGTTATACTTTGGTCACTAAAATCTGGTAGGGCATCTATTCCTGTGGCTGCCGCAATATTACCGACAACATAGTTACCAAGAGTAAGTGTAGTAAATGCCGGATTTAATGCTGTAGCAATATTTGATATATCTCTCGCCTTTTCTACTTGAATTTCTTTCTTATTTTGTAGATCAACTCTATAACCTTGTACATAAGCAACTGATGGCTCAAGACCAACACTGTAGTGTTTCTCACCATAAACTGCAGATGTTTCACCATCTAAATCAATTTTTCCAATTGCATCTAAATCTGTGATATCAGAAGTTGTATATCTACCTCTATTTCCATCTTCATCATTCAAATATTCACGAAGATCAAGCTTAAAAGGTTTCAAGCAATAGTCGCCACTTTCTTCAAATGTTCGATTAGCGAATTTTCTATCAAGTTGTGTATATTCAGTACGAGCTGGTTTTACAACAACATCTAAATCTGTTTCAAAGAGTGTTATATAAGATTGAACATCATTAATAAAAGAAACTCCAGTATTATTTGCAACTAGATCATCATCATTGTCACTTAAAAATGCAAGTTGGAAATCAATCTTATAACGATCTGCACCAGGAGCAGTTTCATTAGGTGTTCCTGTAGCATTATCTAATAGCAGTGGATCAGTGACATAGGTGACAACTGTGTCGGTTACAATAAAAGCAACTTTACCATTTAGTGTATAACTTTCTGAAGGCTTAGCAATATAAAGTTCTTCAGCATCATTATAAACAAACTCACCGTTAATAAAATAAACACCAGCATCAGTTTTTGCTACTGCACCGTGACCTGTTGCGGTAACTGTAGAGAATGATATTCCTGTATTAACTAATTCAGTTGAAGGATTTAATGGATCAATGATCGCACTATCTAATTCCAATACATCACTTACATTATATTCTTGAACATTTAAACCACCGCTTTGGATAGATGAATCATATCGAATAAAGAAACGATATGTATTATCTGTAGATAATGCTTCATAGTGAAGAACTGATGCCTTCAATCCTGCATTTGTTTTAATCTTTAAAACCTGATCAATATATGTGATGATTGTTGCAGGAGTAGCTGAACCTGTGCCATTAAATAGAACATCAATATATTTGACATTATTATCTAAATTACCTTTACCATCTAAGATAGGGCCCTCTTTATAAATGCTTTGTCCAAACTTATCAATCTGAGATTGAAGAATAGACTGCATCTGATTCAATTCACGAACCTGAACAGACCTACCTGGTCTAAAAAGAATTCTTAGATAATTTTTTCCTTCGGCTCCAGTAAACTGAACGCTATTAGAATTAAAATCATCATTATATGGAGCGTCGTTATATGTTTTAATTGCCATTAGAATTGGATAATTAGTTTAATATCTTCTTGCTGATTGCTGTTTCTTAAAATTGCTTTTCTGTTTTCAAGGAATAGAGTTTCACCAGAACCTTGATCATACTCACCTTGTCCCAACGCACTTACTGCATAATTTGCAGTAGTTGTTCCACCAGGAGCAGTAAATGTTACATTGCCAGTCGTAAAAGATTTTTGATTAATGTCACCATTTGAATTTTGGTGATAATAGACACGATTATTTACTATGTCTACATAATCCAAATAACCTCTTGCATTATTCGTACCATGTTCAATGATTGTTCCAGCATCTGTAGGTATACCTGTTACACTTGAAAGTTGTAAATATTGAAGTGCATCATAGATATTTAGTGTGTCATTTGCAGGAGAATCATTATCACTACGAGTTGGTCCCTTAATAAGACTCACTTGTCTGAATCCAATATTAATGGGAGCTTCTCCACCTTCTGCACCAGCATATGATCCATAAAGACCTGCATAGAAAGTAGGAAGATCGCTTTTTGGAGAATAGCCAAACCCATTGATTGGTGCAATTAGGGGCTGAATATTTGTTTCATGGCCATCAACGATTACAGATGCTTCAATATATCCCTTTGGCCACGAGTTCGTCGTAAATGTAATAGATGTAATAACACCGTTTGTAATTGTTACATTATATGGTGGTTGGTCATTTGTTCCATCACGAATAGGATCATCAGCTATCGCTGGAGCACTTATAACAAGAACAGCACCAGCTGCCATTGTTTGTGAAAGGTCATTACTCAAAGTAACTTCCTTAGTTCCAGTGTCAATAGAGTTAATAACCGTGTTGTTAGGAATACCAGCTACTGATGAAGCAACTGAATCACCAACTTGTAGATGATCTATAGCATCTACAACAACGACATCTTGTCCACCAAGTGCTTCTGCTGTCAGTGTAACAGGAGTTACTAGACTTTTTCCAACAAGTCTAATATCTACATCATTAGAAATACTAGTACCACCATCAATAATTTTAAATCCATACACCAATCCACCTGTAGCATTTAGTGAGCTTGTAATATCCGTTTGATCAGTGATATCATTTGGGATATCAATGAATTGATCAGTATAAAAATTAGAATTAGTATTTACCTCACATACATATGCCCAGACATAGTTATCAGACAATATAATTGGATCATGATAAGTTTCTTCTGTAATATTAGTTGTACTAGCAGTATTATTATGATTATTTAAACACACAAAAATCTGATTATTATGTGTCATGTAACAAGGATAATATGCTGTATTTCCTACTGTCTCATAATTAAATACATTAGGATCATAAGGATCATATACTTTATAGACTCTTCCTCTCACCCATTCATTTCTTGGAATAACAGAGAATGTTTCTTGTACCTTTAAAAGAGAGAATAGATTTTTTAATACATCCTTCTTCTCATTAATTGTATTAGTTGGAAGTGGAACTGAATAGGCAAGATCGGTTTCTTCAACATTATTGATTGTTGGCCAAGGTTCTGATTTTCCAATGCCGATGAAATAATCGTCGGTAGTAACATCTCCAATATCGTTAATAAATAACTCTCTTGAATTTTTTCTAAATTGATTTGTAATGATTGCTGACATAATGTTATTTATAAAGATTTAAAGAATGATCTACAAGCTGAGGAGCCATTTTTTCACTGTAGATTCTCCATGGTAATTTATTAGTTCTACAACCAGTTGTTGAGCTAGACGTGTATCCTTCGATATGATTTGCTTCTCAAGACTATGAGCAAAACGAAAGAATGGCAAAACATCATTTATGTCTATTCCACTTTCAAATGTGTCTTTTACCATTTCACCCATTGATTCAACACTCTGATTGTTTGATTTTGCATGACATTCTAATATTTTTTCTGGAGCACATTGCAAAACATACCAGAACGCTTCTCCAAGACCAACGGTCTTTATACATTCATCCATAGTCATTGATTCGCGATTTTCCAATGCCGATAAAAATTTACTTAGACCATCGGCGCACGGGTTATTTACTGTTGTTATATCTTTATATACATTCATGGTTTTAAAAGGTGATTTTACGCTGGTGGCGTAGCAGTGGCTCCGCTCGTAGTAGTAAAGCCACTAGTCGACGTTAATTGATACAGCCCAGAGGATGGAATGGTATATGCACTTCTTGTAAATGTTCTAGTAACACTGAAGTCACCGCGACTTCCTAAGCCTTCTTGACGCGCATAAAAGCTGTTTACTGTATTCGAGCCTGAGGAAAGTTATTGTAATTGATTCAATCCCTTTGCCCAGCGTCCCTGACCAAACTCCAGTAATAGACCCACTAATAACAGTACCTTGAAGATAGTATGATGGATAATTGCTACTCAAAGGTATACTTAACAAACCAGTTAAAGCTGAAGAATTGATAAGACTTTCAACATATTCCTTAGTAACAATTGATTTATCGTCAGTGATGTCAGCAATTTCTCGATCAACTGTTATAGGACCCGTTCCAATATTCGATAACTCAAATTTTCCGTTTGCACCTGGATATCTAAACAGTCGAGCATCGTAATCGCCTCCTGCCGATGCTCCCGAAGAATGAAAATCAATATATGCATTACGATCACCACTTCCCCAATAATTGATTTCAATCCGTTCGCCATTTGTGAAAATATGACCTGTTGTAAGAGTTCCGTCTGCACCCCAATTCGGAGCGCCAGTACTCAGTTTTGCGGGTGTTACTGCACCATCTTCAATCTTAGTTTCGGTGATTGCATCAGTGGCGATCTTATCATTTGTAATCGCACCATTTTCAATCTTTGTGTTTGTGATTGCGCCTGTGGCGATCTTATCATTTGTAATCGCACCATTTTCAATCTTTGTGTTTGTGATTGC
>Ga0247567_1000102_pt1 | contig 8856 bp, 1 predicted proteins | sample 15RmetaT_FD_190373 | JGI IMG/M metagenome (GOLD analysis project Ga0247567, IMG submission 190373) | Metatranscriptome of seawater microbial communities from Monterey Bay, California, United States - 15R (Metagenome Metatranscriptome) | ecosystem: Environmental > Aquatic > Marine > Coastal...
CAGGCACATGAAGGAATTGCCAGCGATGATGGCGGCTTACTATGTGTGTGACTTTGGACACATTGTGCTCGGGCAATCCGGTCGGAAGGTCATTTCCATTTACAACTGCTACGACGATCCTGTATCTTTCACCATCAACAGGCGTGTACTCACAGCGGCGGGATATTCAGTAATGCCAGAGAAGGTGAAGAAATTGCCGGCTGGCAAGAGTATGAAGTTGGAAGTGACATGCTTCCGAGCAAAGGATCAACTTGAGGGTGAGCAGAACCTAGAGTGGGTCATCCCCATCAAGGGTGGGCCATCCTACCAGGTGACACTCATGGCAGACTTTGTTCTTCCAGACCTTGTTCTCTCTTCAGAGTCAATTGACTTTGGTCGCGTACTGGTTGGCCAAGTCAAGCGCATGACAGTGAAGTTGAAGAACATGAAAGCGGTACCTGTTGAATGGGAGTACAAAGCACCCAGGAGCAAGTATGGAAAACCACTACCGCCATGGGAGACTCCATTTTCACTGTCGCCTGACAGAGGCAAAATGCTACCTGGTCAAACATTGTGGCTCACTGTCAGCTTCTCACCAAACTCGGCCAAGATCTTCAACCAGAAGCTCGCTCTCCGCATCGCTGACAACCCTAACAAGAAGATTGTATCTTTGCATGGGCAGGGCGATGTGTTGCGAGTTGAGGTGCAACCCTCGACATCATTCAAGTTGGGACCAGTACTCCCAGGTGATGAAGATTCTGCAGACTTTTTCTTGCACAATCCGACAGACTACACAATCGAGGTCTACAGCATTGACTTTGATGAGGTGTATATCCAAGAAGAAGAGATGTTGAAGGAGTACGACAAGTATAACGAGTATAACCTGTTGGAACTTCCGGTTCGCGAGCCGGGTCAGCCAACATGGCCTCTGGTGCAACACAACTCTCAAAAAATTGCTCGGCGACGTGATCGGGAACGGCGACGCCAGGAACTGGCACAGAGAAGGATGGAACGAGAGCAGCGTCGGGCTGAACACGAGAAGCGAATCCAAGAGTATGAGACGGCCAAACAGGAGGCGCTAGATCGTGGTGGAGAGGCTCCCCCTGCTCCACAAGAAGAAAACCAAGAGGAGCCAGACCAGGCTGAGGAAGACGCAGAGGTGTCGGATGATACGGATGAGGAGGCGTTAAGAGCTGAGGCAGAAGCTGAAGTCCCTGAGTTTGACCCTGCAGACTATCCGTTCAGGGTACCTGTCGAAGACAGACTCAACGTTATTGTTTTCGGCCCGCCCATGTCTGGAAAAACGTCAGCTGTCAAACGCTTAGCCGAAAAGGAGAACAACGAGGGACGCAAAGTGATGACCCTTAATGAGATCGTGGAGTGGGCTCTTGCAGGACCTGTCTCAATGCGGGAGGAAGCTCATGTGAATCTGCGTTCGCAGCTGCATGAGCTGATGTCGCAGACCGAGGAGCAGCACGAAAAAGCTGAGCAAGAGCGAGAGCTCATGTGCAAAAAAACAAGGCAGCCATTCACGAAGAAACCGTGTAGCTGTTACCCTTTTCCTCTGGAAGCCGTTGTGAACTTCATCAAAATTCGCGTCGGAATGCCAGACTGCAACTGTGGCGTGATATTTGATGGTTTCGATTGCAAATATTTAGCTTCAACAGAGCTTGCTGCTGAAGCCATTTTCACAGCCGTTCCTGAAAGGTTCTTAGCAGTGGGTGTCACTTTTCAAAAACAGCTGGGCTTTGCAGAAGAAGGCGAAGTTCCATTGGGAGTGGGTGTTGCACCCATGCCAGATTTTGCAGCAGAAAATCCAGTCGATCCGGAGGCACATACGGCGCTTGTGGATTTCTACAAGGAACACTTTTTGCGAGTGCAAGGATTGCTCGAAGGGATCACGCCGAAACTGGAGGCTGAGCTTGCGCAGCTCAAGGAAGCCTATGAGGCTCTTTGCGAGCCAAGCTCCTCCCCTGAGAGCCCTGGAGGCATTCCAGCCTCACCCATTCCCACTGCACGAACTCCGCCGATTGGTGACCCTGATAATGATGAGGGTAAGCGCAAAGGTGAAGTTGAGGCTGTTCCTGAGTTGTCACCAGAAGAGCTGGAGATGCAAGCACAGCGCGAGGCTCTGGAAAAGCAGATGGCAGAAGTTGAAGCACAAATCGAAAAAAAATAACAATGCACTTGCGAGACTCGCGTCAGTGGCAATCGGGCGAGAGGAAGAACTCGCTACAGAAGTGCGAAATTATTTGCAAGTGTTGGAAGCAGCCGCTTCAGTGGCGAATGAGAACAAAAGAGAAGCACTGGCAAAGAAACGCGAAGAAGAGCTTATGAGAATGACTACAAGCTCGCGCAGAATGAAATTCGATCCGCCAGATCGCCAGGAGGACACGTCCGTTCCTGAGGGCACTGCTACCTCCCTGCTTGGTAGCGCGAGAGGTCCACGCGAAGAGGAACGGTTGGGAACATCTGAGTCACAAGCCTCCGCAGCGCCGTTCACACCGCCTATCAACTTGGTGCCTGTGCCGGTGCCCCTTAGCACTGACGAAACAGAGGACTTTTTCGAGAAATTGAAGGCTGACGTTCAAAGTGTGGTTCCTGACCCTGTGATTCCGCTTGAGCAAGTACTGCCACCACCATCGTTTGTGCAAAACGTTAGTCTTCCACAAATTAGACCACCAAGAATCAAGCCGGAGAACTTCTCTATTTGCCCCAAGGATCAACAGCCTGATGTGCATAACGCTTCCGCCACTAGCCTAAGCGCGGTATCTGCCAAAAATGCTCCGCAGCAACAAGAGGGGCAGCCAGAGGACGATGCACCTGAGGAACCACCACAGCCAGCCCGCGCGAGGTGGTTGATCCGCCCTCATGACCGGTGCCCTCTCAACCTCAAGTTCATCTCCCAGACCATTGGGAACTTCACAGCGAGACTGAGCTTTGAGGTTGTTGGTGGTGTCGGCGGAAATGCTCCAGTTTCAATCAGTGCGACCGGTGTGACGGCATTTCCTCAAATCAATGCTGACCCAAGGAATGTGTTCATGAGACGTGTGAAGTCGAAACCAGCGAGCGGCTATGCCAACAAGCAGTATGTTGCCTCCGAGAAAGCTTTTGACTTTGGTCCTCTCCTGTCTGGACGTGACCCAGCTACTCGCATCTTACCGCCAGCTAAGGAGGGCCAGCCTCCTCCACAACACGACGTGTTCGCAAGGCAGCACATTGAGAACTTCCGCATCACCAACAATTCGCTCTTCAAAGCCAAGGTCACCTTCCAATTCGCATCCCTGATGCCAAAGCCTGAAGAACTTGCCGATGGGGATAAGCCCAAAGGCAAGAAGGCCCCAGCCAAAAAGAAAGAGGACGGGCCCAAAGAGGGAGATCTCCTTGCGTGCCCTTTCATGGTCGATCCGAAGACCATGGAGCTTGACATTGATGAGACGAAGGAGTTACAGGTGTGTTGTTTCCCTGCCAAAGAGGGCACCTACACAGAGACTTTAGTGGCAGATGTCGAGCACAATCCAGAGCCAGTGCATTTCACCTTGTGCGCAATTGGCGCTGTCCCAAAGGTTAACTTGTCCTCCCCTGAGGTTGACTTTGATCGGCTCCTGCTGAAGCAAAGGGCAACACAAACCTTGAGGCTGGCGAATGTGTGCGCAGTACCCGTGAAATGGCGCTTGGTGCCTGCTACACAGATTCCTGCTCCATTCATCATCGACGCATTGGATGGAACCTTGGCAGTGGCAGAGGAGCGCAGCATTCCAGTTGCGTTCCGAGCAGATGAGCCAGACACACACAAGTTCCAACTGAAGTTGCAGATCGGTGATGTTGAAGATCTAAAGCCCTGGGATGACGTCAGCAACATTGAGGTGTCTGCGGAAGCTTTTGCTGTGAATGTGGAGCCTTGCTTCCCAAAGGGTGGCTGGGGATTGGATTTTGAACACATTCGTGTTGGCACCACGAAGCAGGAGGAGTTTACCATAACCAACAAAGGCGACTATCCAGTGCAATATGAGGTGAAGATCCGCAGAAAGGTGATCCGAGAACTGTTAGAGGTGGAAATAGTTACGAATGATGAAGGCAAAGCTGTACTGCAAAAGGATGAGACAAAGAAGGTCATTGTCAGGTGCACTCCGACTCACGAAATTCAATGTCCTGATCCTCAACGCCCAGGGAAAAACGAGGAGATGGACCTCCTTGTGTATGAAGATACACATGGCGAGCTGGTACCTCTCGACATCCCGCCGATTCCGCTTACGTTCAAGGCCTTCTTCAATTCCTTCACTGTCACACCACCTCGGGGTCTGAACTTTGGGCCGGTCAAAATAGGGGAGTCACTCACAAAATTCTTCGAGATATACAATGATGGCATCTTCAAATTCGATTGGTTCCTTTTCGACCCATCTCGGCCTGATAGTGCCAGTGGTGGCCGACCATCCGTTACCTCACAGAAGGCTCTCTTGAAGGAGAAAAACCCTTCATTTCCCATCGGACCGTTCCAAATCACACCAGCAGCCGGGACCCTGAACCCAAGAGAGCAGCCAAGCAAAGTGGAGGTCAAGTTTGTCGCCGCAGAAGACAAAGACCACGACACTAAGATCGGGATTCATGTGGATGGAATGCCGGAGATTCTCCTCGAGAGGCCGAGAACTTCAGTGGCTGGGGAGATGGACCACACGCACCACAACTTTTTCGCAATGCCAGCTGGTGGTACGTCCAAAGAAATGGGCTTCAGGGAGTACTTGTTGACTGGTCAGAGCTGCACGCCTGGCATCGATACAGAGAACGTTCAGACGATTTTTGAAGAGCAGTTCGTTGCACGGAACCTCGAAGATGCCATTGCAACGGCAGGAAGAGTGGACATCCGAGCGTTTTGCGAAGAAGACCGCGTCTTCTCATTCGGCCCAGTCATCGTGCAGGGCCCGAATGCCGATGCTCACAGTGCGGATGCGGCTAAATTCCGAATCACCAATCCAAAAGCGATACCTTGTGATGTGAAGTTTGACATCAAGTCCCGAGGTGGAGGAGGCAAGGAGGGCCAACTACCCTTTGAGCTTTCCACTCGAGATCTGCGCATCCCTCCACATGAGTACCGCTACGTGAAAGTCCGTTTCCGACCAACAACCCTTCAGACTTACAGCGCTGTGTTCGAGGCGTTAGTTCCAGAGGGCAAGGACCCGGAGACAAACAATCTCACTTTCGAGTTGCAGGGCGATGGCAAGGTGCCAACTGTGTCTCTGGAAGGGCCGGTGAGTTTCAATGAGGGGGGAGGTCTTTTCAACTTTGGCAAAATGCGTGTTGGACAGTCGCACGAAGCTGAGTTCACCTTGAGGAATACAGGCATGATCTCGGCAACGGCAAGATGCGAATTCAAGGAAGCTCGACATTTCAGGGTATCGTGTCCTCGCAGCCTTCCTCTGGAACCCAATACACAGCATCCCTTGCAGGTGCGGTTCACACCTGAAGCGGATGGCGATTTCAGCACTCAGGTTCGTGTCTGCACCTTGCACAACCCATTCGAGGACATTATGGTCAAGTTCACAGGGCAAGGCTATGTTGATGACATCGCCTGGGATCTGGAGGATGTTCCACGGAGAAAAACAGCAGAACACTCCACAAGCGCAAACGCTCTTCCACCAGCACAGGATGAGTTGCACCTGGGCGAAGTTGCCGTTGGTGGGGAAGCATCAGTGTCATTCCACATAAGCAACAGTGCCAAGGACCCGATTCGCTTCCAATTTCCAGAAACTCTTCCATCACCGTTCGCGAACTGTTTGAAGATATCACCCTCAGTGGGCCATGTGCTTCCAGGGTCTCGGAAAGCAATCACTTTTGTCTTCCAGCCGACTGAAGCAATCGATGATCAGGTGTCGATTCCAGCATCCATAGCGTCGATTGCTTATACGCAAGAAGTCGAGGATTGGGACGACTCTATGCGTGAGGTCTCATTCACCCCAAGACCTTCACCCAAAAAAGGCCGTGAAAGCGTTGCATCGTCCGAACCAGAAGCGTCTGACGAGCTGGTAAAGGATGAACCTGCACATCGTATTCTTCCCAACACAGCTCGCGAGATGCCTTTGCAGGTGATCGCCATCGCAGATGAGCCCACATATCAGTGCAGTGTGCAGAGGATCAAGTTCAGCCCAACGATCATGTTCCAGAGCAAAGTGAATCGCTTCTTCATCAACAACACGTCGAAAATTGCATTGCCTTACACTTGGCGAATTCTTGCTGATGATGGTACCCGCAAGGTTCCTGGGCCACAGGCCTACTCGATCTCTCCAGAGGTTGGCTCCATGGCTGCAGGTGCAAAGCAGGAGTTCGTGCTCCGCTTCGCCCCAAAGGAAGTTGAGACCTATGCATGCGAGCTGCAATTCGACTTGTCCAATCTATCTGGTGCTGCAAGGCCATTAACGATTCCATTGGATGCCTCAGCACTACGTCCGTGGTGCCACTTCGAGCTCCCAACCAGTGATTACCGACAAAGGCGCCAGTCGGACACTCCGTTGGACACAAAATACCAGATTGTGGAGTTTGAGTCATTGGGCACTCGTGTGAAGAACACTAAGAGGTTTTATGCGCTCAACCCCACCTCCGAGGATTATGAGTTCCAGTGGGTGCCGGAAGAATCTGATAAGAAGGGGGACAATGAAGATCCTTTCAGATGTCTCACCAAACGTGGTACGATCATGTCAGGCAGGAAGTATGAGATGGTCTTCGAGTATCTCCCAACATCGGTTGGAACCCACGAGTCCTTCTGGACGTTCCAATTGGTAACCAAGTTGACGAGTCAAAGTTTCGCGCTGGTGGGAGCTGTGAAAGAACCTCGTGTCGGCATGGATACTCCGAGCCTCAACTATGGCCGCTTGCTGCTGGGAGCTGTGTCTCGGGAAACTGTGCACATCGTTAACAAGGAGCACATTCCGTTCAGCTTCAGCTTCAACCAGTCCAGTTACGTCTCGGAGGGAGAAGTCCCAGCACTTGCGATCTCTCCACCGAATGGAGTTGTGGGGCCCGATACCACATTCCCCGTCGAGTTCACTTTCAAGCCAAGAGAGGAGAAGTTCTACAACTTTAACGTTATGTGCACGGTCAAGCGTCGAAATCGGCCTATCGTTTTCAACGTCAAGGGTGAAGGTTACAAGATCCATACAAAGTTGGTGCTCGAGCAAAAGGAGCGGGACGACAGATTGCTGAACCCAGGCGTCACAGAACCTTTGGACTTCGGAATTCTGCAGGTGCATGAACACCGCAGCGTGACACTTCGATTGTCAAGTCCAAGCTACAAGCGAGAGGATGAACACATCCATGGCACTGACGACGGTGTTGACCAGCCAAAGCCTCACTACCAGTTTATATGGCAGGCACATGTGCCACGACTTGGTGTGCTGACTCCGAGTGCGGAAACCTCACCGTATGTCACAGTGTCTCCAGTCACAGGTATTGCCACCGAGGACCAAGAGACCGTGATCACCATTGAGTACACACCGACTGAGACGCACAATCTTGACGGTGTAGTCCTGCGCATGGTGATTCCGGCTGCTCCTGGGGATGCCAATTACAATCTCGAACTTGCTGGCCGAGCTCAGAGACCTAATGTGGACTTCTCAAAGACCAAGCACGACTTCGGTCCATGTTTCGTGAAGCGAGGCGGTGTAACAAGCTCTCTGCAGCCAAATTCGCCAATGAAGATGGATTCGCCATATTCCCGCTTGGAGTTGGAGATAACCAACCGTGACAACGTGGATTGCTGGCTGGACACGACCTTTCAAAAGACTCCCTACCTGGACGTGCAGCTTTCCGCCTGCATGCTACAGGCTGGCAAGACCATGAAGGTGCCCATCATATTCACCCCACGGGACTACAAGGAGTACAGAGAGAGTATCGAGTTCGTGATCAACGATTGGACTAAGAGCTATGTGAAAGTCGAAGGACATGGTTGCCCATTGAATCTGGAGCTCGTGTCCATGGCCATGCAGAACGTTGACTTTGGTGTTGCAGTCGGGAGTCATCCCATGAAAAGAACGGTGAAGCTTGTCAACCGCTCCCAGCAAGGTTTGGAGTTCACGCTTCATGATCCGGACGGTCACCTCACAGACAAAGGTGTGTCATGGAATCCTCGGTCACCTGTTTCCCTCAGGCCCAAAGAGCAAGTGGCCGTCGAGATCAACTTCGCTCCGTCCTACAGGATTGCGCCATTCAAGCTTCCGCTGATTGCGCTTTGCAATTTCGGTCTCGAGGTCCATTTACTCAACATCCTCGGCGCTTGCCATACTGCAGAGGTCAAACTCTCAGAGCACTCGATTCTCTTTGGCTCTGTGGTATACCAGTCCACAAGCGTCCGGAAGGTTCACCTTCACAACTATGGAGATCTAGGCGTTAAATTTCGCTTTGAGATGCCGCCCAAGGCAGCCGGTGCCTTTTCCGTGGAGCCAAATGAAGGATTTGCTGCTCCGCATGATGATGTTGTGCTACAGGTGAAGTTCCACCCAACGGAGCAGGCCACTTCAAGTGCTGGGCCTAAGAAGATTCGGTGCCTCCTTGACCCGAGCTACAATCATGACCCAATCGAGCTCATCGTGCAGGGAAAGGGCATCGAGCTGCCAGAGAACGCTGTCAAGGATCTTCAGTTCCGATCGGAGGTGCGTGACCGATGCGTTCTCGAATTCCCATTTCCACCAGAGCCTCTGGGTAAGAATCCGACCAACGAGCTTTGGAAGGTAAACCCAGTGGCAAGAACGGAGGTGCCTGCTGGCATGGACTACTGGTCAGTGCCCGCGGAAATCACAATTCCTCCAGGCGGTCAAACAATGGTTGAGATAACATACCGACCACTCACATGACACGCCCAGAAGAGGACAAAGACGACACCACTTCTCC
>Ga0247567_1000105_pt1 | contig 8803 bp, 1 predicted proteins | sample 15RmetaT_FD_190373 | JGI IMG/M metagenome (GOLD analysis project Ga0247567, IMG submission 190373) | Metatranscriptome of seawater microbial communities from Monterey Bay, California, United States - 15R (Metagenome Metatranscriptome) | ecosystem: Environmental > Aquatic > Marine > Coastal...
CCGAATCAGCGCACAGCTGGCATCGCCACCATTGATTTTGCACTACAGAAACAAATGACAGGTGCACCAGGGAAGCATTGGCACAAATTAGGTTCATGAGACTGATGGGTGTACCACTCCAAGCAAGTTAGAAGATGACCTTCCAATGCATGCAGGTAGGGTTGACCTTGAATAGAGAACCGCTACCACACGGAGCACACAGAAGACTATCACTTAACTAGCTCCACACCAAATGGCACTTAGGCTCTGATATGGAATTTCCTTCCACTTTGTGGACGCAACGGTCCTACTGAAGGGGCAAGGGCACCAAGAGAAGGCAGACGTCGGTATTGGTATGCAGAAATGATACTTATGTTGGAGCGATCTGGTTGTTCCTTGTGTCCACCACAACGCTGATGTTTGGTACACGGGTTGCCTCATGGCTGTCCGTTGTACTGCCTTGCAATTGCTGACGGCCTTGCTCTGCAAGATGGGGCAGTCTTGGCAGCGATGAAGCATTAGCAGATTGGGCTGCACCAGATGCACTTGGAATCCTCATAAGCGGGCCGCTTATCGATGATCTGCTGAGTCCCTTCTTGAGCTGAATGGCTGCGCTGAGGGCCAGCATGGTGGGTGCTTTGTCAAGAGTCCTGTACACCTCAGCTCGGCGGATGAGTAGCTGCACGTTGTCAGCTGTTTTCAATTCCTCAGCCATCTGAGAAGCGCTGCCCTTTATACTGTTCACTGCCTCAATCTTCATACCAGGTAGAACAACCAGGTTCCACAGCTCTCTAGATATTGCAGTCTCGTTTAGCTCATGCAACAGCCCACTCGTACCCACCTCGGTGATTTTCAAGTCTTTCAAGTCGGCCTCACCCTTACCATGGTGCTTGCCAAACTTGAAGCCCAATCTTTTTTGGTTTTTCCTTTTTCGAAGTTCTATCTGAAATCTGTCGCCGTAACGCATGATTGTCATAGTGATAGAATTGTGCCTCAGCTCTTTTTGCATGCCTTTGAGGGTGCGGCTGCCGTTCACTTCTGAGACCCGATCACCAGGCATCACAACTGCATCGGGATGCACCTGGTTCCACTCATGAAGCAGGCCCTCTTCTTGGACCCGCTTCACGATGAAGAGCTCTGGACCAACAGAGGCCTGCTTCTTTTCTTCATCACCGGAGGACTGGCTGGACTTCATGGCACTGGTGTCTCGTGACTCATCTTTGTTCCCAGACGCAGTCCGCCTTTCCATGAAGTCGGTCTTCCCATTAAGGTAAGAAAAACCAAACTTTTTCCCGTCAGCCTTTGTAAGAGTGACCTGCCAGCTCTTGTAGCCTGGTCCTTGATGCTTTTCAAGAGGCGGTGCTATGACAGGTGGTGGCACGGTCTCTTTGAGCGCTGCCTGACGGCTGGCCTGTGTCTCTGCCTTCAGGCGAGCTGCCAGTCCTATCGATTTTTTTGGTGGCGCTTGACCCTCTGTCGTCACAGGGACCTGTGGTTTCATGGATGAGGTATCTTGGCTTTTGTCTTGTCCACTGCGATCAGGTCTATCTTGATCCGAAGATTGATTGAATGACGGCGACATGGCCTCTTGTGTACTTGGAGTAGCAGTTGAGCTTGCAGACGCCGTAGTTGAAGTTAAGGAAGCATTTTTGATCGCGTTTGCAGCCTGCAAAGCAGGGTCGGCAGATCTGCTTCCCCCAGTCACCCGAGACCACCAACTTTTCTTGGGAGGCTTCACTACCTTTGCTGGCGCCGCGGTAGACGTGAGTGCTGCATCATCTCCAAGTGGTGCAACATGCAGTTGTGCTGCTTCTGGCGCAGCAGCTGCCGAAGACTGAGTGACACTTGTGTGCTTCTGTTGTCGTACAGCGGCGTCTCCGGCAGCAGTACACTTTGATACATCTTCAGTCAGTGGTGCATCCTGTGGCGGGGTCTCCTTCTTCTCCTCGACGTCTCTTCTCCGCTCGACACCATTTTCCTCAGAAATCCTACCAGACTGGTCCATGGACTTTTGTGACATGTCGACGCCTTCCAACACATCCCTTTCCGCATCATGCCTTGGCAGTGCAACTTCGGTTGGAGCAATTTGAGCAGTCGTTGTAGCTTGGCTTTCAGACGGCATTGATGATTCATGGGCCGCAAGTTTGGTATCCTCCGTCTTTGCAGCCTGCTCCAAAGGATGCACTTCAGCATTGATGTTGGCCCCAGCAAGCACCTGCCTTTTTGCATGAGAGCTTTTCAAAGAAAGATCAAGTGCAGCATCTGGATTCTGTGTCAATTCTTCGCTTTCACACAATGTCGAGGTTTCAGGCACCTTTGATTGGGAGTCCTTGCCTGCTTCGCCTTTGTGTTCTGCAGGCTTACCAGCATTCTTTTCTTCGACCCCATCCAGCACATGCCTTTTTGCATGAAAATGTTTCAAATAAAGATCAAGTGCGGCATCTGGATTCTGTGTCAATTCTTTGCTTTCACACAATGCCGATGTTTCAGGCACCTTTGATTGGGAGTCCTCGCCCTCTTTGCCTTCGTGTTCTGCAGGCTTACCAGCATTCTTCTCTCCGACCCCATCCAGCACATGCCTTTTTGCATGAAAGCTTTTCAAAGAAAGATCAAGTGCGGCATCTGGATTCTGTGTCAATTCTTTGCTTTCACACAATGCCGATGTTTGAGGCACCTTTGATTGGGAGTCCTCGCCTGCTTTGTCTTTGTGTTCTGCAGGCTTACCAGCATTCTTTTCTTCGACCCCATCCAGCACATGCCTTTTTGCATGAAAGCTTTTCAAAGAAAGATCGAGTGCAGCATCTGGATTCTGTGTCACCTCTTTGCTTCCACACATCACCGATGTTTCACAAACCTTCGATTGGGAGGCCTCCTCTGTTTTACAAATTTGCTCTCCAAGCTGGCTTTCAATTTTGTCTTCAGCCTGTTCGTCACCACTGGTGTGTTCCTTGGCTGGCACTGCTGGTGAAAATTGAAGTTTTTGCTCACCTGCACTCGGCATTGCAGACTGTTGCTGGTCTTTCCCTTCACTTGATTTGTCTTCCTGCATCGCTGTATCAAGCACTGGTTGGGGTGGCACGTTCGGTTTGAACTTCGTATCCTTTTTATCTTTCTTTGCCTGGCTTTTCTTCGAGTCATCCTTCTTTTCCTTGGGTCTCGAAATCCTGGTAAACCAGCTCCATCTTGATGGCTTCTTACCTTTGCTTGAAGCGGGTTCGGAGGCTTTAACATCAGTGGTATGACGTTTCGCTTCTGAGTCCTTCATTCCGACCTGGTCAGAGGTACTTGCCGTTCCTTTGTCGGTGTGATCCTTGTCGTCTACACTGCTGGACACTTCTGCTGTGGCCTTTGCCTGTTCGCCATCAGTGCTGCCTCCGATCTGCTTGTCCTGATGCTCTTCGGTGGCCATTTCATCACTATGTTTGGAATCTGCGGGCGGTGGTTCTGGCACCAAAGGGGACCCCTCTTCCGTTCTTTTTTCAGCCTGCTGATCAGGACGCACCTGTTCGTCATCTTTGCTTCCTCTGGTCAGCTTGTCTTGATGCCCTTCGTCCACCATTCTATCACTTCGTTTAGACTCTGATGGTGGGTCTGCCTGCGCAAGGACCCCCTCCTCCTTTCTGTCTTCTGTCTGCAGATCAGGGCACATTTCTGCTACAGCTTTGGACTGCGCGTCACCTGTACTCTCTGGGATTTGCTTGTCTTGATGCGTTTCTGCTACTACCTCTGCATCAGTTTGTTTTGAATCTGAAGGTGGCAGTTTTGGTGCCACAGGACACCCCTCCTGATTCAGCTTTTGACATGGAACGGGGTCCAGCGTTGCATTTATCTCTGTCGCAACTGTATTCTTTGTTTTGTTCTCTTTGTATCCTGTACACATTGATCTGTCCAGTTCTTGTGACTTGATTGCATCGTGCCCCTTTTGAGTTGCATCATCATTATCATCTGTGGTCTGACGCCGTTCTGCCACAATCGAGTGCGCAGCATTTTCCTGTTCATGCTGATGGGTGACCGGTGGCTCCTGAAAGGGCACATCATCAACAACGGGTGCAAGAACTGCCTTCAATGCATCGCTTTGATCATGTTCTGCTGTGATCCCTTGCCCACAAAAAGTTCCCACCAGCACTTGCTGCACTGATGCTGTGCATCGTTGTCTGTGTGGTGTCATGTCAACCTGGTCGACAGCCCATGGCTCTACAGCTGATGGTGCACAGGGATAAGGTGCACAAACCATGTCGATGGAATCAGTTTTGTCAGCCACGGGCTCTAGGTCATCGACCACTGGTTCAGCAACTGAATGCTCAGGTTTTTTTGCATCCTGAATCATGAACCCACAGAGGTTCCTCACCATGCGAGCAGTATGCTGTGCATCACAAGACGACTGGAGGTTATCTTCCAATGGTTCCGCACGTGCTGCCTCTGGTACATTTTTTCCGTTCATGCAGATAGCAATCCGCTCCTCTACATCTGGGATTGCATGCTGAATATCGTCCTCGAGCATCCATGATGCAGGTGTTGCTGGTGGTGGTCCATGGAGAAGCACACCATGGGCTCCAGCAGGAGGTAAGCATGTCGATGCAGGTGACATGGGCTGGTCACCAACAGGCTCAGCAGGTAACTGCTCTGGACATACAAGTTTTTGCAATTGTACTCCAAATCCATGTGATGAGACCTCGTCTGCGACAGCAACAGGAAGAGGCACATCATCAATGGGTTCAGGTATCGCAGTTCCCACGGCAGTTACTTGACGGACAAATCCTTTCAGGGACATCCCACCTGATTCTCCAGGGTTAGATAACGTGGCCATCTTACAGCTCAAGGGATGAAGAGTGGGCGATGCTAGTTCGTCCTGCATTGGTTTGGCTGGTTCAAGCTCTGCAACAATGTCAGCTGTCACTGTTCTGGTGGTGTCTTGGTCAGGCACAGCCTTTAGCGCCTCCAGAGCAGGCGCAGCAAAGGCTTCATCTGCCAGTGGTTGCACTTTTTGAAATTCCCTGTCAGTGCCTGTTGCGCCCATAACACCATTATGCACATAGACAGGCGATGTCGGTATGTCATCACACGGCCCAGCTGACGCCAGTTCTGGCGCTGGCTGCAAAGGTGAAGCTTGTTGCTGCTGCAACATTGCTTCCATCTCCATCGAGGTGCTCAATTCATTGGCTCTAAATTCAGCTTGCGCCTCCTCAACACAACTTTCAATGTGAGGTTCTGGTTGCATCAGCAAGGGCTCTGCTTGATTGTGTGGGGCAGATGCAGCAATAGCAGATGGGTCAATTGTGGTTGGCTGCGGCTGGGAGGGAGAAGCCGGTGGCTTTGAGAACGTAGAGTCTTGGTCTTGCTCTGCTGCTGGGGGCATCACATCCACTACTGGCTCAGCCTCAGCGCATTCAACCACAGCCCTGTTTTGATTGGAGTTCTCTGAGCTATGTTCCAAGATGTCTGCTAGTGGTGCTTGTCCAGCACTTGCATGCGCCTCAATGGTGGCAGGCTGTGACATTGAAGGTGAAGCTGGCTGCTGCTGGAACATGCAGTCCTTTTCAATTGACGTTTCTAGCTCAAAAACCGTGTTCAAATCGTTGGCTCCCGATTCAGCTTGTGCTTCCTGAACAAGACCCTCGATGTGAGGTTCTGGTTGTATCAACAAGGGCTGCGCTTGTGCCGGTGGGGTGGCTCCAACAGCACATGAGTCCAGGGTAGCTGGTTGTGGCTGTGGCTGCGGGGATGGCCAAGATGGTTGCTGTGAGCACATGACATCATTCTCTGCTTCTGGATGCATCTCTTCCACCGCTGGATCAGCTGGTGCGAGCTCAGTAGACGTGGTGCCTTCCACAGCCTTGACGTGACGTCCAAAGGAGTGTTCGACCATCAAGCCATGTTCAGCGCCTCCAGCAAGAGGAGTGACTCCAACACTCGCGCAAGCCTCAATGGCAGCAGGAGGTTGCAGTGAGGGCGAAGGTGGTTGCAGACATAAGGGGGCCTCATTCTCTGCTTGTGCATGTGACTCATCTGCTGCAAGCTCAAAGTGTCCCTGGTCAATGCAAGTCTGGCTCTGGGGACCCTGATCTATCAGCAAGCGCTGTACCTGAAGTGAACCTATCGGGGTGACTCCAACGCTTGGAGATGCTTCAATTGTAGCAGGCTGTAGCATTGAGAGTGAAGTTGGCAGGATGTCCTGTTGTGATGGTTCTGCACATACTGCACTGATTTCCCTCTCTTGTTGTGCATGCTCTCGAGGGTCACTTGGAGCTGACGGCCATGAAGGTGAAGCAGACTGCCGCAAGGACCCATCATCATCTGCCTCTCCCTGCAATCCGTCCTGCACCAGCTCAGCAGGCTGAGTGCTTGAGAACGCGAGTTGTTGCTCAGTGCCTTCCATGTTCATTATCTGAGCTGGCAGCACACTGGTAGGTGCTGTTCCAAATATTGTAGCGTTGAGAGCAGCTGTCTCCTCGAAAGCTGCTTGACACTCATCTGCGCGAATGGGTAGAACACCACCTTTCGGTGGTGCCGCACTTGTCTGCTGATGATGCATATGAACTGTGGACATATTTTGGTCCTGACTGCAAACATGAGCTGGGAGGTCGGCTTCCTCCTTTATTGGTGGCATGGGTTCCATGGGTTGTTGTTTAAGCGGCAGGGATCCTTGACGGCGTTGCCGTCTTGAACCAATTGATTGAGGAGATTTCACGAGACCAGATTGGGCCTTGGAAGGCTCCTCGGCAGAAGTTTGTGCTGGAATCTCATCACGACTAACTTCCAATTCCACTGTCACTGGATCCTCAGCTTCCAGTGTGAGATCCTTCAGGTCATCAGCTACTGCAGCAGCGCGATCTTCCGAGAATGATGCGGTCCGCTCCAGGTCGGCAGGTTCATCCTCCAGTGGTGGTGTAGGGACATCAGTATCAGACTCGTTTTGATCTGCCGGCTCCGGAGCTTCATTTTCCAAAGGAGGAGTGTGAGTGTCTTCGTCCATCGGAGGAGTTTGCACTTCCTCTACATCTTCGACTCGAAGAGCATCCTCTCTACTGTCCTCATGTTGGATGGGCGGTGTCTGCACACCTTCATCATCTTCAACCTGCCAAATTGTTGGTGCACGAAGTGGCTCCTGCTCTTGGGTAGGCGGTGTTTGCAAATCCTCCATGTCCTCTAGCTGCATAGTGTTACGTGGCACTCGGGGCATTGCCGTCGACTCCCATGCCTCTGGGGGTGGAGCTTCTGACGGTGTGCCAGGAACCTCCGCGGGCGGAACTTCGGACGGCGTGCAAGGAGCTTCTGGAGGTGGAGCTTTGTCTTCGAAACATCTGCTGCCCAGCTCCTGCAACTTGCTCGCTAGCTTCTGGTGGAATTCATGTTGCCCAGTTTGAACCTGTTGGCACTGCTGTTGTTGAGGTGGGAGGAAGCACAAGGATGGCCCTTCTGCTTCCAGAGGAGGAGTCTGCGGAATTGCTTCTGAAGGAGGTGCTTCAGAGGGCGTTCCCGGAGAAGGCTCTGGCATTGGTGGTGCGTCCTCCTCGGGCGCAACAGACGGGGTCCCTGGCACTGCCGATGGGGTTCGAGGTGGTGTTATTGAAGGTGTCTTGGGAGGCAGAGGTGTGGGTTCTTCCAAAGCGCCGGCAAGCATTTCAAGAATTTTCTTACCATCTTTGTTCTCCTCTCGTTGCCCTACGGCTTTGCCGTTCTGGAAATCAACGTTGGAAAATCGCGGACTGGGGTCGCCAAGCTTTTCGTCCCCACGCTTTTCCCTCCACTCCCACGCCCTCAGGTCATCATCTTCAAGCCTCCGTAAACGTTGGTCTGAGTCGGAGGGACGCAGCTCAACATCTTTCAGTTTCTGATGAAGCTGCTCTTGGACTGCCTTTCTTTGTGCCTCTTCCCTCACCTGTGCTGCTTCTACCTCTCTCAGCCTGTCAGGAACATGGTTCCGAAGAGGCACACCCTTCGTCGAGGTTTTGGTTTTGGTAGGGCGAATAGTCTCATCTGCCCCATGTGCCTGAAGCGTTGTTAGGGTGCTTTCTAGCTTCAGACGCTTGGCGAGATAGACTGCTGTCCGCCCTTGGTTGTCTGACACATCGATGGCACCTGGGGCCATGTTATCGGCAAGCCAGCTAATCGGACCATTTAGCCCACCATGAGCTGCCAGGTGAAGCGCTGTCTGACCCTTATAATTGACAGCATTGACGTCTGCGCCAGCAGCAGCGAGTCGCGCACACATGCCTTTGGTCGGAGAGAAAAAAATTGGAGTTTGCCCATGGCGGTCACGAACATTCGCGTCTGCCCTTGCTTGGAGCAACTGGTGAACCACATCTTTCATCCCATCAAAGACTGCTGAATGAAGAGGTCGCACGCCTTTGACATCAGCTTCATCAGGATCTGCCTTCAGATGCAACAGTAGCTTCGTCAGACCAAGGTGCGGGGCCTGGACAGCTCTCAGCAGCGGTGTCGTCGACCCTGTCAAACCAAAGTTAGCGCCGCTCGCTGCAGCCTGCTTCACTACAGACAGGTCGGCAGCGCCGCGCAGAACAGCATCCACAATGCTCAGCAGATCGTGATCTGCGATGCCCCTCCGTGCTTCAGCCTCGCGACACGTGAGTCTCGCATCCTCTGGTCTGCCAAGCTGTGACCTGCATATGGTGCCCAACTCAGCCATCCACACAGCCAATTATATGGGTCGCGGTCTCGCACACCGCCCTACGCCACGTACCTGGCACGCTCAAACGCGCTGGGGCACGGGCGATTGTGGCCCCAATGGGGCAAGCCTTCAGGCGAAGCCCTCTTGAGCAAAAACGGCCATGGTGATTTGTTCCCTCCCGCAACAGCGACGACC